>Ga0157358_1000625_pt1 | contig 14909 bp, 8 predicted proteins | sample AttcapACBM2_FD_111484 | JGI IMG/M metagenome (GOLD analysis project Ga0157358, IMG submission 111484) | Fungus gardens microbial communities from leaf cutter ant in Botucatu, State of São Paulo, Brazil - Atta capiguara ACBM2 | ecosystem: Host-associated > Fungi > Mycelium > Unclassified ...
CCAACACGGTCGTCGTTGCCGGCAACCTGAGTAATAGCGGGGAGATCAGCGGCAGCAGTCTGAACGTTCAGGGCGACACCATCGATAACAGCGGCAGGCTGTTAAGCGCCAGTGACGCACTAATCACAGCGAACACTCTTCAGCAGCGCGGCACTCTTTCCGCCAGCAGAAAAAATCAGCTTAACGTGACCGGTGCGCTGAACAACAGCGGGGAGATCAGCGGCGGTAGCCTGAACGTTCAGGGCGACACGATCGACAACAGCGGCAGGCTGTTAAGCGCCGGTGACGCGCTGATCACAGCCAGTCACGTCAGGCAGCGCGGTATCCTGTCCGCCACTAACCGTAACCAGCTGAACGTTGCCTCAGAACTGAACAACAGTGGCGAACTGAGTGGCAGCAGTCTGGCGATTCACAGCGGTTCGCTGCTCAACAGCGGCAGCCTGCTGGGCAGTCAGGAGGCGGATATCACATCCGGTAGCCTGCAGCAGGATGGAACGCTCTCCTCACAGGGAAGGGTGCAGCTGAACGTGGCCGATTGGCTAAACAACAGCGGGGAGCTGAGCTCGGGCCGTCTTGATATCAACAGCGGTGCGCTGACGAACAAAGGAAAAGTCATCAGTAGCGGTGACACCACGCTGACGGCGAAACGTCTGGATCAGGACGGTGCACTCTCTGTACAGGGTAACGCAACGCTTAACCTCGCCGACGCGCTCAGTAACAGTGGCAACATCGTCAGTCAGCGGTTGCAGATTGACACTACGGCCCTGAAAAACAGCGGCGAAATGGTCAGCAACGGCGATGCCGTGGTTAACGCCGATACGCTGCAGCAGAATGGCTCCATCACAGCCCGCGGTGACGCGCAGATGACCGCCCGTGGCTGGCTGGAAAATCAGGGAGCTATCAGCAGTCAGAACGCCCTTATCCTGAACAGCGCAGAGCTGCGTAATAGCGGGTCATTAACCGCGCCTGAATTGACGCTGAACGCCGCGCAAATCAGCAACGGCGGCCTGCTGCAGGGCAACAGATTACTCTCCATCGAGGCCACACAGCTGGATAATCTTGCTGCGGGGACAATCAGCTCCGACAACGATTTTACACTTGGCCTGCCACAAATCAGTAACAGCGGACTGATCACCAGCGGCAAAACGTTGCTGCTGAGTGGTGACCAGCTGAACAACAGTGGCGAGATTAACGCCGCCAGCTTGAGCAGCACATTCAGACGCGTAAGTAATCAGCCGAGCGGAAAGTTGCTGGCGGACGACCAGATCCGCCTGCAGGGTGATGCGCTGAACAACCAGGGGACAGTCGCTGCCGCCGCAGTGAACAGTGACGTCAGCCTGCTGGAAAACAGCGGCACGCTGCAGGGTAACAGGACTCTCTCGCTGCAGGGCAGCGGGTTAACCAACAGCGGCACGCTGCTCAGCGCAGGGCAGCTGAGCGTGAAACAGCAGACCCTGGACAACAGCGGACTGCTGCAGGGCAAACAGCTTACCGTTCAGACCAGCCGCTGGCAGAACAGCGGCAATGCGCTGAGCGAGACCGATGCCGATCTGCAAAGCAGTACGCTGGAAAATAGCGGAAAAATTCTGGGGCAGCAGGGCATCGGGCTGAAGGCTGACCACACTGACAACAGCGGCTGGCTGATGGCCCAGGTACTGACGCTGCGCGGTGACATGATTAACAGCGGTCTGCTGCAGGGTAATCGTCAGCTTTCACTGGAAGGCAGCCAGCTGGACAATCAGCAGGGGGGCCAGCTGCTCACGGATGGCACGCTCAACGGAAACGTGGCGACGCTGAATAACCACGGCGCCATGCAGGCCGATGAGATGGTACTCAACGCCGATAAGGTGCAGAACGGCGGTAATGTCCGCGCTGGCAAAGCGTTAACCGCCGTGGTCAATGGTGCGCTGACTAACAGCGGCAGTCTGCTCAGCCAGCAGCAGATGAATCTGCAGGGCACAGCCATTGAGAACACGGGAACGCTGGCGGCGAATATCCTCAGCCTGCATTCACCTACCCTTAGCAACGCCGGTCTGCTGCAGGGCAACAGCAGCTTAACGCTTGATCATCAGCAACTCCATAACCTCCATGACGGCCAGTTGATCGCCGGGGGACCGCTGACCCTGACGCTCGATCAACTCGATAATCAGGGCCTGCTGCAGGTCAACGGGGCGCTGGCAATCAACAGCAACCGTCTCAGCAACAGCGGACGCCTGTTAAGCGATAACCTCGGTCTTCAGATTAGCGATTCGCTGAGTAACAGCAGCACAGGAGAGATCGTCAGCGCCAGCCAGGCCGATCTGCATGCGCAGACGCTCAGCAACAGCGGGCAGATTGCGGCGAAGCAGCTCAGCGCCAGCGGCAACACGCTGGAAAATAGCGGGCTGCTGCAGGGCGAGACGCTGCTGGATCTCCGGTTCGCCCAGATCCACAACGGCAACGGTGGTCAACTGCTGAGCGGCGATCGGCTGGTTATCCAGGGTGGCAGCGCAGTCAATGATGGCAGCTGGCAGGGTCAGCAACTCGATTTCACACTGGACTCGCTCAGTAATCACGGCAGCATCACTGGCATCCAAGCTTTGCAGGGGCATATCGCCAGCGATCTGATTAACAGCGGTACGCTGGTCAGTCAGGGTGATAGCGATCTCAACGCCAGCACGCTGCGCAACAGTGGCAAAATCATGGCGAACCGGCTGGGGTTACAGGCTACCCGCCTGAACAATGACGGTCTGCTGCAGGGCAGCACGGCACTGACTGCACAGGCTGATAACCTCACACAATCGGCCGGTGGCAAAACGCTGAGCGGTGGAGCGCTGACGCTGAACGCGGGCCAGCTCACCACTCAGGGTGTGCTGCAGGGTGAGCAGGCAACGGTAAACGCGGCCAACTGGCTGCATCAGGGATCGCTGCTGGGCAGCAAGGATCTGAACGTCAGCATCAGCAACGAACTGCAGAACGCCGGCGCTTTACTGACCCAGGGCAGGGCGCAGATCGCGGCCAACACGCTGAACAACAGCGGTTCACTGCTCAGTGAAGGGGCGATGACCCTGAACGGTGCCGTCCTGAATAACCGCGGTTCGGTGCAGGGTAACACCCTGACCATTACGCCCGCGAGCGTCATTAATCAGGGCAGCCTGATCGGCCTGCAGGCATTAACCTTTGCGGCGATGCCGCAGGTCAGCGGGCGGATGCTGCTCAGAGCACTGGCCGCGCCAGCACGCCAGTTAATGAATAACCAGGGGGGATCGCTGCTGACGCAGGGCACGCTGAACATCAACGGCGGAGATGTTGTGAATAACGGCAGCTGGCAGGGACAGCAGATCCTGCTGAATGCCCGGCAGCTGACCAATAATGGCGCGATCCAGAGTGCGGATGCGCTGCAGCTGATTCTGTCCGATCGCCTTGATGCGGGCGCAGGCAGTAAGATTTCGGCGAATGGCTTGGCGGCGCTGCAGGCTCTGACGCTGGCCAATCAGGGCGAATGGATTGCCCGTAACCTGACGCTGCGGGGCGACACGTTAAACAATAACGGTGCCGTAACCGGTGTCGAGGCGCTGACGGTGGGCCTGAACGGCGCACTGACCCAGCAGCAGGATAAAACCCTGCTCAGCGCAGGCAGGTTAACGCTTCAGTCATCCTCGCTCAATAATGCCGGGCGCGTGCAGGGCGGCGACCTGCAGATCACTTCAGGCGCAGTTGATAACAACGGGCGCTTACAGGGTGACAGCAATCTGCTGATTAATGCCGGCGGACGCATTACCAATGGCGGCAGCGGCACCCTGATCACGCAAAATACCCTGACGCTGACCGGGCCGGAACTCTTCAACTCTGGCCTGATTCAGGGCAACGGCAACGGTGTGGCGACCCTAACCGGTTTAACGCAAAACGATGGCCGGTGGCTTTCGGGTGGTGCGCAGACGCTGAATACGCCGCAGCTGAATAACAACGGCTGGTTACAAGCGTCGCAGCTGATTCTCAACGCGACCAATGCCAGCAACAACGGCACGCTGCTGGCCGACGGCCAGGGCACGCTGACCGGTAATGGCTTCAGCAACCAGGGCACAGCCCAGGGCGGCAATCTTGAGGTCAATTATCAGCAGGTCAACAACAGCGGAACGCTGCTGGGTAACAACCGGCTGAGCGTGATGGCTGCTCAGGTGGGCCAGCCGGGCAGCGGTCGCCTGTTCAGCGGTGGCGATCTGCTGGTTCACAGCAACGGCTTTGATCAGCGCGGTCAGGTGGTGGCGCTGGGTAACGCCACGCTGGACATCGCCAATGGCTTTACCGGTCGCGATGTGCTGGCGGCAGGCGGGCGACTCACCGTCAGCAGTAACGGCGCGATAGATAACCAGGGCACGATGCAGGGCGGGGCGCTGACGCTGAGTGCAGGCGGCGATCTCACCAATAATGGTCAGCTCACTACCGGTGCCGGTGACAGTGCGTTAAGCGGCAATCGCATCGCCATGAACGGGAATGGCACGCTGCAGGGCGGCGGTAACATCAACTTAGCCAGCCGCAGCGATATCACGCTGGACGGGTTCACCGGGACTGCTGGCAATCTGGTGCTCAGCGCACCAGGCAGTATCGTTAATACCGCGCTGCTCTATGCGGGCAGTAATCTCTCTCTGTTTGCTAACAGTATTCGTAACCAGCGTGCCAATATGCTGGCAGGCGGCAGTATGTGGCTTCAGGGTGACGCGGCGGGGAATGCCAACGGCGAAGTAATTAATACTTCCGGCACCATCGAAACGCAGAACGGCGATATCACGATTAATACGGGGCATCTGCTGAATACAAGAGATGGGTTGCGGACGTCGCAGACGGACACGAGTTCACCTTCACGGGCTGGTGTAGGTAACGCTACAATCAGAATTAATGTTAATGAGTTACCTGCCGGTTCTTATGGCTATTATACCGTTACCACTACAACTGAAAATGGTGGCGGGTGTGCTGGCGCTGATGGTGGCTGCTCTGTTCACACAACCACAAAAAGTTACTACGCGCCCTATGAGTCAGCGTTAATACAAAATTTTGCACTTTCCAGTTCAACGATAGATGTCAGCAGTGACGGTGCAGCAGGACAGGTTTCATCCGGGCGCGACTTGCTGATCAGGGCTAATAGTCTGGATAACCAGGCGAGTAATCTACTTGCGAATCGTAACATCAGCCTTGATGGGGGCAATTTAAATAATCAGTCCTGGCAGGCTGGTGTGCAAAATAACTATGCGGTCTATAAATACAAAGGTAATAAACCCAAAAAAAGTGTAGGTGGGTCTAATACCGGTCCCTTTAAAAGTTCGGGCCAGTTAGGTACAGAAAGTAATTTTATTACCTATACCCTTGACGGCCAGGAGACGACTTTTACGCCTGGCCAGCTCTACCGCGCCGTTATCCAGGCAGGTGGCAACGTCTCTGCTAATTTCAGCGGCGATATCAGTAATACCAATACCACCGCAAATGCTGGCTGGAGTGGTAATACGCTTTCTGCTCCGGCCCTGCGCGGATTAACTTCCATAGGCACCGCTGGCGCGCAGTCTCACCAGCAGCTGGCTAATGCTGATAAAGCCGCAATTAATACACCGCAATGGCGCGATCAATTGCAGAATGCGCTGCAGCAGGTCAATGGCGCAGGAGCGCTGGAGACGGCCTCACCTGGCAGCGCCTCGCTGACGCAGTACGCAACGGCAGGTAAAAACAACGCACTTCTGGGCAAGGCCCTTAACCTGAATAACGCTGCTCAGGGATCTGCGACACTGCATAACTACAAGGCTGCTGAAGTTGATATCAGTGCCTATCCTTTACCTTCGGGCGAAAACGGCTACTTTGTCGCGTCAAAAGCCAATAGCCGCTACCTGATTACCGTTAACCCTAAACTCAACGGCCTCGGGCAGGTTAATCAGGGTCTGTTCAATGACCTGAATACACTCCTTGGCAAACAGCCTGCTACCACGCCACTTCAGGAAACGCGTCCTCAATATACAGACGAGAAGGCTTTCCTTGGCTCCTCGTACATGCTCGACCGTCTTAACCTGAAACCAGATTATGATTATCGCTTCCTCGGCGATGCGGCGTTTGATACCCGCTATGTCAGCAACGCGGTACTGAATCAGACCGGTAACCGCTATATCAATGGCCTGGGTTCCGACCTTGAGCAGATGCGCTATCTGATGGATAACGCTGCCGCCGCTCAGCAGTCAATGGGCCTGGAATTTGGTGTTTCACTCTCTGCAGAACAACTCGCTTCATTAGACAAGAGCATGCTCTGGTGGGAAGCCACCACGATCAACGGTGAAACGGTAATGGTGCCGAAGCTCTATCTGTCGACAAAAGATGTTGAAGTGCGTGATGGCAGTGTGATCGCCGGGAACAACGTGACGCTGAACGGCGGCAACGTCACCAACACCGGCAGTAGCGTGATGGCCAAAAACGATCTGACCATCGACAGCCAGAATACGCTCAGTAACCTCAACGCTGGTCTGCTCCATGCGGGTGGCGATCTGCAACTTAGCGCGTTGAACGATATCAACAACGTCAGCGCGACTATTAGCGGTAAAAAGGTGGCGCTGGAGAGTGTTAATGGTGACATCAACAACCTGACTACGTCGCAGCTCTGGCATCTGGATGCAGATAACGGTAAGGGTGCGAAGAAATCCTATACCGAAACCCTAAGCGGGCCAACGGCGAGCATCACTTCACTGGATTCACTTAGCCTCAAGGCGGGCAATGATATTGCTGTCACCGGCGCGAACCTCAACGCGGGTGGCGATCTGCTGCTGAACGCATGGAATGATATTGCCATCATCGGCAATCAGAACGTCACTGGCAGCGCGCAGTCCGGTTCCGGAAATCGCTGGCAAAAAGTTGATGCGACCAGCACTAAGACCGTCAATACCGTCGGCAGCCAGATTGCCGCAGGCGGCAACATGGCGATGCAGGCAGGCCACGATCTGACCGTTACTGCCAGCAGCATCAACGCCGGTAAAAACGCGGCGCTGGCAGCCGGTAACGATCTTAATCTCAACAGCGCGACCAGCAGCAAGAATGAGGTGAAGGGCAAACGTGAAACCCATTCAACCGGTGTGGATCGCACGACGCTGACCAGCGGCGGTGATTTAACACTCCAGGCCGGACGCGATCTCAATAGCCAGGCAGCAGGCATTGCTGCCGACAAAGACGTCGCCTTGCAGGCAGGGCGTGACATCAATCTGCTGGCGGCAGAAACCGGTTCCGGCAATAGCTATAAAGCCGGTAAGAAGGTTGAGATTAATGAGTCGGTACGTCAGCAGGGTACTGAAATTGCGAGTGGCGGGAGTACGGCGGTTAAAGCGGGCAGGGATGTGAACAGTGAAGCGGCTCAGGTTACCGCCAGCGGTGATATCGCGGTCGGTGCCGGACGTGATATCAACCTGAAAACTGCAACTGATAGCGATTATGCCTACAAAGAAGAGACCAAAACCAAAAAAGGATTCTTAAGTAAAAAGACCACCCATACTATCAGCGAAGACAGTAATACCCGTGAAAATGGCACCCTGCTGAGCGGCGACAATGTCACACTTAATGCGGGCAACAATTTACTTGTCCAGGGTTCACAGGTCGCAGGCGATGGCACCGTAGCGCTCAAAGCCGGTAACAACGTGGATATCGTTGCTGCGACCAATACAGACTCAACCTGGCGTTTTTCAGAGACGAAGAAAAGCGGCCTGATGGGAACCGGCGGCATCGGCATCACGGTGGGCAGCAGTAAATCGGTCCATGACTTACGTGATAAGGGCACCACTCAAAGCCAGAGCGCCAGCATTGTTGGCAGCACGGGCGGTAACGTCAGCATTGTTGCGGGTGGACAGGCTCATGTCAGCGGCTCAGATCTGGTGGCGGGGCGTGATCTCGCCATTACCGGCGACAGCGTGATCATCGATCCGGGCCATGATAAACGGACTCATGATGAACTGTTTGAGCAGAAGAAGAGCGGGCTGACACTGGCGTTATCCGGTGTCGTTGGTGATGCCATCAACAACGCCGTTGCGGCGGCACAATCCTCGAAAAAAGAGAGTGATGGTCGTCTGGCAGCACTGCAGGCAACCAAGGCTGTGCTCTCTGGCGTACAGGCGGCTCAGGCCGGACAGCTGGCGGAAGTGAGTGCCGATCCTAACAATGGGATGGGCGTCAGCCTTTCTCTGAATACGCAGAAATCAAAATCGCAGCAGCATCAGGGCACGGACAGCGTCTCGGGTTCTACGATCAATGCCGGCAATAATGTTGCCATCACTGCCACAGGAAAAAATAACAGTGCGCACAGTGGTGATATTCAGATTGCTGGCAGCCAGTTAAAAGCAGCAGGCGACAGCAGTCTGAATGCGGCTAATGATATTTTACTGACCGGCGCAGCGAATACCCAAGAGAGCAGCGGTAAGAACAGCAGCAGCGGTGGCGGGGTGGGTATCAGTATTGGCGCCGGACAGGGCAGTGCAGGCATCAGTATTTTTGCCAGCATCAATGGAGCTAAAGGCAAAGAGAGCGGCAACGGTACGCGATGGACCGAGACTACACTGGACAGTGGCGGCAAACTTAACCTCATCAGCGGGCGCGACACTACTCTGGATGGCGCGCAGGTCAGCGCTGACAAGGTTTTCGCAAACGCAGGCCGCGATTTAACCCTGACCAGCCAGCAGGACAGCGATCGTTACGATTCAAAACAGACCAGCTATGGCGCGGGCGGCAGCTTTACCTTTGGTTCGATGTCGGCTTCCGGCTATGCCAGCATCAATCAGGACAAAATACACAGCAACTACGACAGCGTGCAGGAGCAAAGCGGTATCTATGCCGGTAAAGGCGGCTTTGATATCACCGTCGGCAATCACACGCAGCTTAACGGTGCGGTGATTGCCAGCCAGGGTGATGCCGCAGACAACCGTCTGGATACCGGTACGCTGGGCTTCAGCGACATCGGTAACTCTGCTGATTATAAAGTCAGTCACAGTGGCGGCAGCGTTGGGATGTCGAATGGCGCTGGCATGGGCAAACAGATGCTTGCCAACGCCGCCTCCAACAGTGCCAGCACGCTGTTATCGGGTCTGAATAATAAAGGGCACGCCGAAGGCACCACCCAGGCCGCCGTGGCAGATGGCACAATCATTGTTCGCGATCAAAACAGGCAGACCCAGGACGTATCGGCGCTCAGCCGTGACACCGAACATGCCAACGACAGCATCAGCGCGATCTTTGATAAAGAGAAGGAGCAGAAGCGGCTTCAGACTGCCCAGTTAGCCGGTGAAATCAGCGGCCAGATGACGAACATCGTCACGACCATGGGCGATATCAAAGGGCTTGAGGAAGCGAAGAAAAGCGCCGTACCGCTGAAGGAAAATGCTAGTGAGAAAGACCGGACGAAATGGCTGGGCGACCTGAGACAAAGTGACGCCTATCAGAAAGAGATGAAGCAGTGGGGCATCGGCAGCACGTCGCAGAAGGTCGCACAGACGGTCGGCAGCATCCTGACGGGGCTGGTGACCGGTAATGCAGGTCAGGCGGTCGCAGGCGGCCTTAATCCGTGGGCAGCGCAGCTGATTAAAAAGGAAACGACCGACGCTTCCGGCAACGTTGACGTGGCAACCAATGCCATGGCGCATGCGGTGTGGGGTGCGGTATCATCGCAGATGTCCGGGGGAAATGCGGCGGCGGGTGCGGCGGGTGCGTTCAGCGGCGAGCTTGCCATCCGCTACATTGCAGAGAAATACTGGGGCGCGGACACGCCGGAGAAGATAGCGGCACTGGGACAGCAAGACCGTGAGCAACTGAGCCTGCTGGGCACGCTGGCAGCAGGACTGGCGGGCGGCATGGCGGGCAACAGCAGTGCTGCGGCGACGAGCGGCGCGATTGCCGGGAAGAATGCGGTTGAGAATAACTCGCTGAGTGGTCTGGAAGGTTTCGGCACCGGCTTCCAGAATAATGTCCAGGCTCAGGGATCGCTGGTAAATAATACTAATCTCACTGATGAACATGGCAAAGTGCTGAATCCGGCAACGTCAGAAGAAATTAAATATGCCTCTGATAAACTGGTCTCAGGAGATTTACCTGCCGGACAGAATCCGGCAACCGGTTTATTAACGGCGTGGGGTTCTGGTGCTACTGCTGTTGTGGCACCAGTTCTGTTGCCATCTGGTGCAACAGCAGGAAGTATCATTGGGGCAGGTGTTATTGGGGGTTCCGCAAATATCCTCAATCAGCTTCAGAGTGACGACCCATTTAGTGCCACCGATGTGCTTATTGCTACGGGCGTCAGTGGATTAACACAGGGCAAAGGGTTCTTGCTCACTGAAGTAGCAGGTATTACTGGTGCTTATGCAGGGGCTAAGTTGCAAGGAAAAGAGGCACTTCCAATTGTTGCTGGGGCTGCTTTTGGTACGGGGGTTGGTGCTGCAGGTGGCAGAGCAGTAGAGGTAGGGAATAAATATCTACCTTTAATTTCAGAAAAAGCAGCTGGTTTGGCTGGCGCTGTAATTGGTTCCGGAGCTTCAGAGGTCGCTGGCTCTGAACTTCAAAAACAGTTGGAGAATAAATAATGAAAAACATTATCCTAGTCATAAGGCTAATCTTTTTTTTCTTTCTTATAACCACATTAACTCTATTTTTTGTTAGGTTAGGTGTGGCATCTTTTTTTATGATAAAAAATGGAGTCTTTATTTATGAATGGCGAGAAAATATATTCGATTCGATACAAAGAGGTGCGGTTATTGGTTTGGTTTTAGGTGTTGGTATTATGTTTTTATCGAGATTAAAATGAAAGTAAGTTGAGAATAACTCTCTCGCCGATATCGCGCAGGCGCAGTCTGAAGGTAAAACGCTTGAGCAGAAGGCCGGTAAGCAGGTTGAAGCCGAAAACGAGCGCTATAAGAAGGCCAACTGCGGCGGCATGAGCGCCGAAACCTGCTCGGTGAAGATGTATCAAGAGCGGCGTGAAGCGCTGAAAGATATGGCGTCAGCGAGTGCAAAGTTTGGCAGCGACTTTAGATGTTGGCAGGTTGCAGGCTGATTATGCTAACCATACCAGTGAGTTGCTGGAAAAAGCCCGAGCTGATGGCGGTCTGAGTCCGGCAGAACAGAACGAGCTTTCAATCCTTCAGGTTACGACGCTCCAGCTTGAGGCGGACAGAAATGCAGCGATTCATAATGCGTTGATGTCCGGTGATTCGGAAGAGGCGAAGCAGCTTGCGATAAATTCGCTGGCTCAGGCGGTTGGAACCAGTGCAGCGGGAATAGCGGCAGGGGCTGGGAAGGCTGGGAATCATTCATCTGGAATCAAAGATAATAGATTACCAATTTCTGAAGTAACAGTTGCAAAAAATGGATTTAAAATTGATTCTAATCCTAAGCATACACCGGGTGCGCCTGGTTCCAGACCTAGTGCCAGGATAGAACCTAAGAATTCTTTGTCGCTCTTTGAGGATTCGATTGCTACAAAAGATCCTAAGATAAGACTATCAATTGATAATGATGCAAATATTCATCGATTCTTTAACACTAACAAATATGGCTCTGGCACTTATCATTGGAGTGGTAGCACTGGTGATAGTAAAAATGCTTTAGGTAACAAAGAGCTGGGTAGCTTCAACAAAGAAATTAAAGAATTGAAGGGTAAAAAATGATCTTTGGCCAACCTTTTGAATTTGCTGTTTTTTTATGAGGTTTTAGAAAAAACAGAGGATAACTACTGGAAGTATGGAATCTTTAGTTTTTTTATTGAGGATGAAATATATCCGTCGAAAGGATCAAACTATACATTGCATATGGCTATTAATTATTTAAAAGATAGCCTGCAAGAAACAAATAGCTGTAAAAGTGTCGGTCTATCCTTGTCAGAAAATGCGTCTGAATTGATAACGCAGCTGGCTCATTCACATGGTATGCTTCTTGATAGTGATCCTGATGATCTTGAAGTACCTGATTCTGAAGCGTTTGGGGTTTTTTTAAGCCCTGTTGAAATATCAGATGTCGGATTTTATTTATTTTATTATCCCAAAGATAACGATGAAGAGTGTTTAATATATAGTTCAGATTATGGCAGCACTGCTAAAAAAACCACCTTAAAGAAAGGAACGGTCAATAACGTGCTCCAAAAACTTCCCTGTCAAGAAGCTATATAGAAATAAATCCCAGCCCCGCCTGAAGTGAACCCGAAAGTTGGACATCCAACAAACAGGGGCTCACTTCAAACCGGCTGGGATTTTGCTTTTTATCAGCCAGTTACCCTTCAGCCGCCAGCCGGATAATCAACTGTCTAGGCCCGGTGATCACCTCGATCTTCTGCCCGGTGGTAAATCCTAGCGCTTCCAGCCAGCGGCCCTTGATGGTGAGCTGTGGCAGCGGGTTCGTCTGGCCCCTGTTAGGCCGGTATCCGACTCTGTAATAATGCGCAGCGGTTGTGGCCGTGCGGGTCTCTGGCTTATGATGCGTGTCAGCCATAATTAACTCCCATATAGTTAGTTGTGGTCAGCGGCTGTTACGGGTTGCCGCCCGCTTCAGCCGCGCTAAATATCGCTCGTTATGGGCTTGCTGTGCTTTCTTTCCTGTTTAAATATACACCTTCTGCTGCTCAAGCTCGCTGAAAGCTGAGTAATAAACTGCGAGATGACTCTGAAAACGGATTTTTTTTCAGCTCTGCATTTCGCTTATCCCTTCTTCCTTTAGCCTCCCGGAATATCAGTTACGGATAAACTTTCATACTGCATATCCGTGTTAACCCGCCTTCAGTCTGTACTGCGGATTGCGCCTCCGCTGATTATAAAATCAGTCATAGCGGCGGCAGCATTACGCTGTCAAATGGCGCTGGCATGGGTAAACAGATGCTTGCTAACGCCGCCTCCAACATACATGGCGGATGGTATGCTGGCGGGGCTGAGCGTAAGCGGCTACGTGAACAACGTGAACAGCACCATGAAGTCAGCGGTATGCGAAGGCATCATATTATCTGCGATAAGTTAAAACAGGTGCAGGACGTTTCAGACCTCAGCAGTGACGTGGCGAATCCGAATCTTATTCTTTAGCTTAGCGCCACCAGAGTGAAGTAGCACTACTGAATTAAGGCGGCTTAGCAGGACCAATTTCTGCCGATAATGCGTTCATCGTTAGCCTGCAGTTACTCTGCTCGCACTTTCTGAAGTCTTACCTCTGCCTGTAGGTAAATCGAATGAGATAAATATGATCTTAGATGGTCGTGATATACATACAGAATCTGAACTTCATCGTATTCTGGCTGAGATGATGGATTTTTGCCCCTGTTACGGCAGGAATCTGGAAGCTCCCTAGGATTGCCTGAGTACAGATATTGAAAGGCTAATAAGAATTACCTGGTGTCACTCAGATTTATCAAAAAAAGCCTGGAGAGCGGTTTGATAAAATCATCGAGGTTTTCGAAAGGGAAAGGCAGCAGGATATAGGTTTTTCCCTGGAAGATAAGTTTGATTACTGGCTCAAATAACCTCTTCTTAATATTCAGACTATGCGCTGAACAATTTTGCTTAATTCCTCTGAATTTAAAAGATAAAAGCCTCATACTTTCGCAGCAGGCTTTTATCGTCCTTTTACCTCATCCTCAGTGCATCAACTGGCTAATCACACCGGTCACGTCGAATTTTTTATTAACGACACCTTCCGCTGAAGCCTTGTCCACCAGCTGTGGCAGGTATTTCACCAGCAGATTCAGTGCATCATCGGTGTTGATACCCAGGCGTGAAGCGAGCTGTTCAATCGCTTCTGAGTGAATCATCTTCTGCACCATGTCACGGCTCAGGGCAACATTCTCCTCATTGCTGAGCCAGGAGTTCACTACCTCACTGTACTCACCACTCTGAAGATGGTTCACAATCGCGTGTAAACCGCCTTGCTGCTCAACCCACTCCAGCACACCTTTTACTTCCTGACTGGTCTGATTATTCAGGCCGCACATGGCCAGCACCTGGTCCAGTAAAACCATTCTTTTATTCCCCGATTTAAAAGATATCAGGACTGCCTGCAGGCTCTGATTTTATGAATGATGAACAGCACGATAACTGATCCCGCTGTCGCAATAGCAATGCTGTATATATTGAAACCGCTGACCTTGCCAAAGCCCAGAAAGGTGCTGACTAACCCACCCGTCAACGCACCCACAATACCGAGTATCATGGTCATGAAAATACCCATATGTTCCTTACCCGGCATAATACATCTGGCGATGATGCCAGCCAGCAACCCAAATACTACCCATGACAATAGACCCATATCCTGCATCCTTTATTTTTTATTAATCATATTGGCGTTTAACCGTGGTTTAATTCGTCAATGAAAAGCGGGTGTATCGTACGCCGCCTGCCTTTTATCTGGCAATGGTGTTTTCTTAATTAAATTAAACGTATCGGAAACGACGGGAGAAGAATTATGAGCATTCTGGATAGTATTAAAAATATAGGTGAGGAGTTGTTAAATACCGATAATAAGAATGTTGAAAATAAGCCTGATATCACCGCAGCAGGCAAGCGAACCTACACGGTAAAATCCGGTGACACGCTCAGCGCCATTGCAAAAGCATTCTACAGCGATGCCTCTCATTATATGAAAATCTTTGAGGCCAACAAAAATATTCTCAGCAATCCGGATAACATCGCGCCAGGTCAGGTGTTAATTATTCCGGAATAATCAGCAGCCAGCAGTTCACAGAGCGTGGCCTGCTGGTTTTTATTTGCCGCTTACAGTGATAAAGGATTTCTGACAGGGCAGAGAGCATTTACGGTGTTCTGGTTTAGTCAGCGTTGCGAGAAAACAGGGCTGTTGAGATGAACAAAGAGTGGGGCATCTGAAAAGCAAAAAAGCAGCTGTCCGCGGATAGCTGCTTTTTCTAATCTGGCTCCTCTGACTGGACTCGAACCAGTGACATA
>Ga0157358_1000627_pt1 | contig 14889 bp, 14 predicted proteins | sample AttcapACBM2_FD_111484 | JGI IMG/M metagenome (GOLD analysis project Ga0157358, IMG submission 111484) | Fungus gardens microbial communities from leaf cutter ant in Botucatu, State of São Paulo, Brazil - Atta capiguara ACBM2 | ecosystem: Host-associated > Fungi > Mycelium > Unclassified ...
TCGAGTTCTCTTGTGTTAACCCAATACAAGGTTCATTCTCTTAACCAACTCTAAGGTTTTGAGTTTGTAACACTATTGTCAAGATATCATATGCCAAGTCTACCCATCTGAAAAATACATCTCTGCAGTGATTCTACTTTTCCAATATTTATTATATAAGCCTGTCTTCTACAATGGCCATCTTTCTTGCAGCACACTCTTGTGGCAGTAATGCAACAATCTAGATATTTCATCTTCCATGATGGAAATACTCCTATTTGACTCAATCTTCTATAGCAGAGTCATACTTCTGTCAGTATCTCACTACTGAAACCTTTGCTCAGGCAATAGGAGCTATACCACTGAAACTCTAAGCATCTTCTATACTATTTACTTGTATATAAGACTAGTAGTTACACTGTAATTTACTAGTCTGATAATCAGTGAAGATAACTCTTTTATCTAGAGTTGTGACCATATGGCAGTCAGATAGCATAGTACATAAGCTAAATCCAAGGTTATTCCACAAGTTCACACATCTCCAAGCCAACTCTATGAATTTTCATCCTCAGTGTGAACTATATCTGACATAAGAATAGTAAGGAAGAAAAAGAATTCATCAATAAACTGAAAAATAAAGTAGGTTGTATTTATATAACAAATATGTATAGTTGTAAAATGCTGGAAGAGGTAACTCAAGAGTTTGCTTCTATTATAGAGAAGTTTTGGTATAAGTATTCAAAAAATGTTAACCATTACTAAATACTCTAAAGTATGGTGAAATGAGGAGTACAACAGGGATTTGGCTAAGTATTGAACATCCAGAAGAAGAACAGAATAGATTAAATACAATAAATTAGTAAGAACATCTAAAAGAATCTTTTTTGACAATAGAATTCAAGAAACTATGTCAACTAACAAAAGACCATAAAATCTTATGAATTGGATTAAAAAATGAAAATCACCAGCTATGGAAGCTATCAAGTTCAATAGACATCAGTGCAACAAGTTGGATGATTTATAGTAAGTACTTCATTAATTCTATAATTTAGCTCAGGACAGACTGATTAATTTTCAACTTCTAGATGAAATTCCCTTGTATCAACAAACAGAATGGCTACCATTATCTAAGACCAAATTTATTGATACTATCAACAAATATAGTAGTTTGTCTACTCTAAGTCCAAACTATATTTTCTAGAGTTATATTAAAGCATTAGTAGGTGATACTAAATGTGTTGCTAGTATTGTCAATATAGCAAATTTGTATATCAATCTTAGCTATTAGTCTTTCCACTTTGAGAAGTCTATGTCAATCATTATCCCAAAGCCTAACAAACTATTATATAATATTTCTAAAACATTTCAACCTATTGTTCTCCTCAATACACTAAGAAAACTCATCAAAAAAGCAATAAGTGGTAGACTTTAAGTTCACTCTATAGCTTTGAAGTTCATCCATCTGAATCAAATAGGAAGTATCAAATAATGATTAATACTAGCATTTGACATTATGCAATTCTTTCTCTTACTAAATTATCAACTTCTTCTAATGATTCTGAACAAAGTAGGTTTTGATTCTAGAATTTCCAATTTCTTTGCCAGTTATTTAATTAACAGACATACTCACTATGTTTGGAACCATTTCATATCTCTGTATTTCAAAGCCAATATAGGTGTAGGTCAGAAATTTGTACTTTTTCCTATTTTTTCTGCTCCCTATATTACTCCCATGTTTTATATATTTGAAAAAAAAAACAAAAAATCTTTTAACTCCTATTCCAGTTTTGATTCTTTCATTTGTTAATGATGGACTCTTGATTTCTCAGGAAAAGAGTTATGAAAAATCTAATATGACTCTTTTTTATAGTTATAGCATCTTTTCAACCTGATTCAACTAATTTGGTTTGGTTATCAAATACAACATACCAAAAGTCTTTCACTTCTCAAGATTAATAAAAAACATTAACCTGTTCTCTTTGGGTTTAAGGCTTTTAAAAGGTTCTTTAATGTGGCAATATTTAGGGTTTTTCTTTGACAAAAAACTATCTTTTTATCAACATATTCATTATTATACCAACAAAGCTCTATCCATGATTGAAGACATAAGGATGTTAGTAAATTCAACAAGAGGACTATCTCTAATGTATAAACAGTTACTATACAGAATATATGTCCTCTCTATTACCTTATATATAGGTTCTAGCTTTGGTATTTCAAAGAAGTATTACTGTATCAGCTTCTCAAAGAATTAAATAAAATATAAAAAAGAGTGGCTCTATGGATCACAGGAGCTTTTTGCATCTTACTGTCATGGAGAGTTGAGACTATAGCTTGTCTTATCTCTATTCACTTTCACCTCAATAAAATTATTGGCTAACATTATCTATATGTAGTATTTCTCTCTAAATAATATATAATCAATTTTCTCTTGGATAAACATTATTCCAAGAAGGTCAAGCCTCATTACACAGCTATGACTTATCTCACCTACAAATAATAATTGAAGATCAAAAGTCTTATAGTAGACATAAACAATTGTTTAAATGAAAATTTTCTAGCTTTTGATAGTTTAAATAAAGAACTTTCTCCTAGCTTTCATCTTATAGACACTTTCTCTAATCATTTTCCTTCTCATTCAGTTAACTAAAAAGATGCCAATGCAAGAATTGCACATCACAAAAAACTTGATGATATCTATGAGAATTCCTTATTGATTAGAACATAGTTCTTGTCATTTCTGATGCCAGTATTAAAAAAAATATTGTTATTTCAGTCTCACATATCCATAAAGGACAAGACATAATCATTAAAACTGTTCATCATGTAATAAATATAATGTCTACTGAAGCTGAACTCTTTGCCATTAGATGTGGTATCAATTGTGTAACTCAAATGCAAAATATCATACATATTGTCATTATCACAGTTGCCAAATGTATATTTGACTTGTCCATTTATCTATACCAGTTGCACTCTATCACTATATCCAATAATCTTAGAGGTTTTTTTAATAAGAACTTTAGTAACTTAATTTCATTCTGGGACTGTTCTAGTAGTGACAAGTGGCCTCATCACCTATTGGTTGACAAAAATTTAAAACAACACAAGATAAATTCTGTCTTACTAAGCAAATCATCATAGAAGTTTAGTAGAGAAGAAAAATGCAACTTTATTGTTCACAAATAACAGATGTACTTTTAAGCATCAGACTACAAAGAAAGGAATTTTCTTAATCTAAATGATAATAATAATCAATTTATTCATCCCACTTATTCCAAAGATGGTGCCTGGCTGAAACATGTTGGCCTCTTTAACTTGCTGTATACATATCTTATAAGACTAATCACAAATCATATTTCTATTGACAAATATAGGCAAAGGTTTTTCCCAATGAGTCTGTTGTATACTTTTGTGGTAATGCTCCTATTGAAATAAGAACACACATTCTATATTAATGTGAATGTTATATAAAGTTATGGAACTCTAAGCAAAAATCTCTCAAAGATATTATCATATTTCTCAAATTCAATCCAGGTACATTATATAGTTCTATTACATATATGTTTTTCTACTTAGTGTAGTATTACATCTCCTACTCTTTTTATTTTTGTCATATTAAAATAACTATGTTATATAGTTATCACAGCCTACCATTGCATTCTGTGTAATAAATTGTTGACTTTTTTAAAAAAAATAGTGTTTATACTTCAAGTTTTAGGAGAAATTTGAGGTATGTTGTTTAATATTAGAGATAATTTACACTTACTAGAAATATTTACAAATATAGCATAGAAGATGGAACAGATAATGTGATTTAGTGGAATATAAAGACAGAAGTGACTTAGAAGTTGTTATGTGAATAAGTTCTCCCTTTGAACTCTTTTAATAAGTCCTTCATATTCTCCAAATTTTTCTTCTTTTTCCATATATCATTTTCTGTTATAAAGCCCTTTTAATGCACCAAATACTTCATCACTCCCCTTACTTTTCTTTTATTCAAAATTTTCTCCACCTTCTATTCTTCTACTCCATCAATTTCAACTAGTTTTGGTTCTTTCACTCTCTGCTTCTTTACTAGAATCCTATATTACACAATACTACTAAAATTTACCACTGAATGAATTCTCATAGAGGTTAATAGCTCCAGCTTCACTCTATTCTTTAACATTACTTTTTCCATCACATAAGGTCTCACATATTTTTCCATCAACTTTTTCACTAGTCTTTCTTTAAACACTAAGTTTCTCATACTCAGCATTATTTTATCTTCATTCTTCTATTCTTCCACTTCTATTCATCCTCCATCCATTTGTCTCTTTATTTTCTCTTGTGTTTTCCTTAATACTACCTCTGCTTCTTCTTATACCTTCTTTATTCCTTTTACAAATTCTGTTACCTTCTTTATCTTTCCTTTTCTCCTAATATTTGCTTCTATTCTCAACTCTCTTCCATAATTTTCCATAAAAGGCAATACTTTTGTTGCTGCATGAACCTTATTATTCACTACAAATTCTGCTATTACTAATCACTCTGGCCAGTCTCTCTGTCTATACTTTGTGAAGAACCTTGAGTATTATTTTAACTCTTGGTTTATCAATTCCATCTACCTATCTGTTTGTGGATGAAACACCATTGACAACTTTGTCTCAATCCATAACATTCTATTCAACTCCTTTATCAACTTTGCTGCAAACTAGGGTCTTCTATCACTAGTCACACTTTTTAATAATTTATACAACTTTCATACATTATCTCTAAATAACCTCACTAATCATTCTGCTGATGTTTCTGCTGTTATTGCCACAAAATATGCTATTTTTGACAACCAATCACACACTACTAATATCAAATCCTTTCCTACCACTAATGATAACTTGGTAATAAAGTTCACCATTAAATACATCTACACCTTCTCTGGTACTTTGTTTGTCATCAAATTCTCTACTGGTATCACTGTTCTACTTTTTATTCTCTGACATAAATTATATCTATCTATATATTTTCCCATATCCTTTGTCACTCTTAGCTACTAGTAATTTCTTATCACCAACTCTGTAGTCTTCTATCTGCCCTCATGTTTTGCTACTAGTACATTATGATATAACCAGATAATCTCTATTCTTAACTTTTTATTTTTTAGTACATATAATTTTCCTTTCTCCAACACCAAACCTCCCTCAATCTTCTACTCATCTTTTCTCAGATTTCTTACTCTTGTTTTTTTTTCATTTTTTCTACTAATTTTACTATCTTCTTATCTTTTTCTCTTTTCTTTCAACACTTCTTTTAGTTCTTCTACTAACATTTCTGTCACTTCTCATACCTATTCTTTTTTTATCAATTTTTGATTTTCATTATTATTTTTTATTCTAACCTTCCAATCTAGTCTTTTGCTTAACCCATTTGCTTTTTTTATTTTTATTTCTGGCACATACTTTAAAGTGAAATCAAATCTAGACAAGTACAAAGCCTATTTAGCCTGCCTTCAATTCAACTTCTATACTTTCATGAAATATTCTAAATTTTTATGGTCCATCCAAATCTCAAACTTAAACTTAACACTTTCTAACAAATGTCTTTATACTTTCAATTTCCTGATTATTGCTAACATTTCTATTTCCTTGCCATGAATTTTGTAGTTTTTCTTAGTTTCATTCAATGATTTAGAAAGATAAGCTACTAGTTTCCATCACTATACTTTATTAATAATACTCCTCCTATAGCATAATCTAACACATCTACCTCCATTCTCATCTTCCTATTCAAATCTGGTGCTACTAATATTAGTTTCATTATGAACCTTTTTTTCAATATCTCAAATGACTTTTCCTATCTTATTTCCTAGTTTCTCTTTATCAACTTATATAATGGTCTTGCTACCTCTGTAAATTCTTCTACAAACCTCCTATAATAGTTTGCTAATTCTAGGAGTTTTTGTATATCTTTAACCAATTTTGGAACTAGCTAATTTAATACCACTTTCACTTTTTCTTTTTTCTTTTTTATTCCTTCTGGTTCAGTCACAACTTTTCAAGACTCTATCTCTCTCACTTTCCACTTGTATTTCTCTGGCTTCATATACAAATCATTCTCTTCCATCCTTCTTAATATTTCTTCTACTAGTTCATCATGTCCCTTCTTACTCTCTATTGCTACTATTACATTATCAATGAAACTCCCCACTTTTCCTATGTTAATTAAATCTTTTAGCAACTCATTCATCATAGCCTGAAATATGGCTGGTATATTTATTAACCCAAAGAACATGGCTATTAGCTCAAACAACCCTTCTGGTATTATAAAGGCTGCTTTCCACTTCTTCCTTAATTCTTATATTATTATATTCCTATCTTAGATTCATCTTCATTAACATATTTTTGGTCTCAATATTCTTTATAATGTTTGAAATGAGTGGCAGTGGGTAATTATTTTCCACTGTCCACTCATTAAAATACCAATAATCTTATATCATTCTCTTTTTACCATTCTTCTTTCCTACAAAGAATACCAGCACATTCTGTGGTGACTTTGATAATCAGATATACTTCTTTCTCACCTGCTTTTAAATAAAATCCCTTACTTCCTCCTTCTCTTTTCTTAGTACTAATTTCTTCTTTTTTTTGATTTTTTCTTCTTCTTTTCTTTCTTTTCTTTCTTCTTTTCTTCTTCTTTCTGCTTTTGTTACTCCAGTTTTTCTTACTTTGATCTCTACTGCTTCTCAAATTCTTCCAGATACCTCATCATCTTCACTTCTCCTGTTTTCCAATTAATCTCAGGGTTATAGTGAGCTAGTCATAACATCCCTAAGATTACACTCCACTTTTGCTTTCCAATAATGTCTATTTCCATCTTTTCTCTATATTCTTGATAATAAATATTTATCTCCACAGTATTTTCTATTAGCCCCTTCTTATTAAACATTCTATCCACATTCCTTATATAAATAGGTCTCTTAATTTTTTTAATTTAAATCTCTGTCTTTTTATGAACTTTGAGCTCATCACCAATCTTATTGCTCTACTGTTCAACAATGTCTCTACTGTAATCCCCTCCTACATATCAATTCTCTCTAGCCAAATCTTTACTCTAACTTTCCTCAGTATTTCTCCTTTTTTTATTTTTCTTACCTCTACCAATTTCTTTCTTTTCTTTTCTTTTTCTTTGGCTTTTTTTTCTCTCAAAATAGTCTTCCTGTCTTTCTCAGATTCCTCTCTATCTAGAATACTAGCTTAAATTACTCCATTAGCTAGTATATGGAATTTATTATAAGAGCTTAGTTGAAGACTACCAGACTCTTCTCCTCTTTTAAATTGTTTATCATATTCATATTGTCTTCATATTCTATCCTTCTTCCTTGGCTCACTAAACCCTGATTTTTACAATTCCTTGCTAAATAGCCAAGTCCTCCACAATTATAACAATTTCTTCTCCTATCTATATCTATTGTATATGGATCTCTTCTCATTTCTCCTCCTCTCTCTACTTATCTCTACAAGAGGTTTCTGACCATTATTGTATTTATTCTTTCTACTCCTTCCATTGAAGTAGGTACTGCTGGCACCTACTGTATCTCCTATCTTCTGGGTCACATTTGAGATAGAGACATTTGTAGTCTGAATTCTCCCTGATTGTTTCCTATGCCTATCTATCTCTGCCCCTGATTTCTACTTTCTTTCCTTTCTCTTAGTCTTTCCTCTTCTCCTTTACTTTTTCTCCAATGTCTATCTAAATTAGTCATATATTTCTACTACTGCTCAATACTAGTTGGAGATCTTTCTGTCTCTATCAACTTTCTTTTGATTATTCCATTCATTTCTCTCTTAAATTCTTTCACTAATACTCTTCTCTTATACCTACTTTCTCTAGCTGCCCTTCTAAACTCTTGTACAAAATCCCCTATTGTTCTCTCTTTATACTCTACCTTTTTGAGTTTGACTGACTCCTCATTCTCTTTGCCAAATTTCTTTTTTAAATCTAACAAAAATTCTCTTGCTGATTTAAATTCTACTTCTCCTATTTCTAGATCTTCTAACATATTCTCCTTTCAAACATCAGCCAATCCTTTCTGTACATAGGACAATACCTATTAGACTTGTTCTTCCACTAATACTTCCCTCATTCTTATTCTCAGATATAACTTGCATACCATGATAAACCTCCAACTCTAGTTGCTTCTTTATTAAATACTGGTGGCTTAGCCACCTCTATATTAGATCCTATGTTGGATCATTCTGCTGCTGCTCCTTCTTCTCTTCCTGCTAATAATATTTGTAATGCTGCTACCTTATCTGAAGCAACAGCTGGTTGATTCATATTAACTTATGGTGTTGTAGTATGAGAGGAAGTTGATAGGTAATGGTGATTGTGATAGTAGTATTGGAGATGAAAATGTATAAAGTGGTAGTGGAGAGAAGCTAGTGCTAGCCTCATTCTCAGACTCATATTCTGAACTTAAAATGATCTCTGTAAGTATCAGTGGACTCTCTTCTTGTCCTACAATAACTTTACCCTAATGTCTATGTATTAGCTATGAGTGCATAATATATACTATGAGATAAACATACTATCAATATGCATCTTGACATTATCCTTCCAGCATCTTCTCCTAGATTCTAGGCCTATAAAATCATGTGACTGTATTCACATACCTTTTTATCATCCAAGAAATAAGAGAAAAATCAAATTAAAGAAAATAGATAAAAATAAAAGAAAATCAAAATAAAATATAAAGGTTCAAGCATACTATGATAGAATGATGATATCATATAACATGTTTAATATATATTGACCTTGTAAATGATATATACCCTTTAAGATAGCTAGGTTTAGTGTAGTATATATAAGATAGACACTTTGTACTTGAAACTCTATTAAGTTTTCTTATGTTAACCCTAATATAAGGTTAAGGCTATAAAGAATAGTTTTTCTATAAATATTTTGATTGGAAATTCTTAATGACTTATATCTGTATCATGTTTTTGTTTGATGAATTCTACTATGGTTTTATTCTAATACTGAATATTCTTTTCTTTATCAGGTTAGATGGATTTATAGTATACTGGAGATAAGAATGGTGTGGCTTTTGTAGAAAAATATACTATAATGTCTTTGATGCTTTTTTTAGATTTTCAATTATCTTGAACAATATCTTCTTTGTCTTTTTCTTTGTTTTAAACTTTGTTCAGTTCTTAATATATCTCTTAATAGGCTTCTTGTAATATTTTGACTTCTTTTTCTTTACATTAATTTAGTTCATCAACCAATAAGACTTGTATATAATGGGATTGTTTTTCTATGTTTTTATATATAATATTATATAGTTTCTCTGATATATTGTAAATGTCTTCTTCTCTGTATATCTTGTATATTTTTCGAATTGTAATAAGACAGTCTTGATATCTGCCAGTTGATTATTAATTATATTAGCTTGTTTAACAATATCTTGAAATTTTAGCTGGATATTTGCCATAGTTCTAATCCTTAGATTATTTTGTAGTATTTGTAAGAGAACTGGATATTTCAAGACTTTTCTCTTTCATATTTTTTTTGGCTGATTTATATTCTATGATTCTTTTCCACACCTATACTTATTTGTTTTCCCATGCTCTAAACCTCTTCAAGCTATATATATATCTATGTTCTGAACTATCTAGTTATATTATTTAACTTCCCTTCCTAATACTCTCTTGCTCTTCTACAATGTTTTATGGTCTTCTAAAGTCTTATTACAAAATGAACTACTTGCTTGTTTGTGATATCTAAATCTTAGGTGTACTCTCAGAGGTTTAGGAGTGATTCAGAAGTTCAATAATGATAATAATGATAATGAAGATCAATACAGATATCAATGATAAAGAGATAAAAATTGATGTTATTAAGTTTAAGATTTAATTCTCAGACATAGAGATATATATACAAAAGAGTGATAATCTGTGTGCAAGCTATTTCCATCACATGATCAAAACTCATCTCTGATAAAGACTATTATCTATCATAGCAGATATTAGGTTAATTTTAGAAGATAACTAATTATGTTACTATAATATTATGCTTGTATTTCTATAAATACTTATTATTATAGAATATACTATATATTATCAGAAATGATTTGATGATTATTTTCCAATACAAGTTTAATTGTATGAATCTGTTTAGCCATTCATGAGATAATAGCTAATGAAACTTTTACAGTTACTGATAGTCTAATATCGTTTTTTGTTGTTACTTTTGTATATCCCACATATGTGCAGATAGCCCTCATTTAATGCTTTCTAATATAACTTAGTTTGTGAAAATCAGTCTACTGTTTGTGAAGATACAAGCTGAATGAAGTTTGTAACAAGTTTACTAGTGTTATTTGCTTATCCACTTTCTCATATTCCAAAAGCACTTGCTAAGCACTTTGGCTCTCTTCTAATTCTGACATAACAGAATTCTGACATATTAGAATGGACCTATTATTATATAGAGTAGTTGTTATCTTTAGGAATCCCTATTCTATTCTCTTAAGATTTTTTAGAAGTAAGTATATAGCTTAGTATTTTTTAGATAATAGATATAGAATTTCTTGGAGATTTGAAGTGCTTTGCTCTTCTATCCAGTTGTTCTAATAACAAAATAGGATCTTTATCTTTTCTAGGACCTTAAAACATTCTTGAAGTCTAGTAGTCTTAGATTATCCACTCTTATGTTTTGATTTCTCTTACTTTTTCTTGCTTTATACCCCATGTCAGCTCTAGAACAATCCCAGAACTCTGTTAGCACAGAAAAAGCTCTAGGTCTTCTGCAATGACATTTACAGAAAGTAGCCAAGTGCCAGTATGGCTTGAAAGTTTTAACTAACAATATTCTTGTTAGTCTCATAAATCAACTCCAAGACCTATATACTCTAATACCAAACTCTGTCCCTATACCTACAGATGTACCTTCTCTAATGTTCTCTAGATTTCTTTCTTCCAATAATTTCCCCACTCCAGAATCTATTATACCACTATCTATAGATTTCATTAGTAAATGCCAGATGGGTCAAGCCTTCCTAAATGCTTGCTTTCTTTATATCTGGTTATTGGTGGACCAATTTACTGGATAAGATCCTCTGGATACTGTTCTTCTTTAAAAATGACTAAGCTGCCAAGTAGTCAGAGAGTCTCTGTTACAAACTTCATTCAACTTGTATCTATAACTAGTGAACCAATTCTTACAAACCAAGTTGTACTAGAAAGCCCCAAATAAGAGCTATTTGCATATATATGGAATGTATAAAAGTGACAACAGATTACTGAGATATCAAACCATCATTAACTATAAGTTTCATTGGCTATTATCCCAGAAAAGACTAAACAGATTTTTACAATCAAACTTGTGTTGGAAAACACTCATTAAATGGTTTCTAATGATGTATCATATATCATATGGAAATTAGTATTTAGAGAGATACAAGCATATCAATGTAGTAACATAATTAGTTATTTTCTAAAATTAGCCTGACATCTACTATGACAAATAACAGCTCCATTAGATATAAGTTTTGATTATGTGATAGAAATAGCTTGTACACAGACTATTACTATTTTGTATAAATACTTCTATATCTGAGAATTAGACCTTAGACTTAACAACATTAATTATCATCAATTATTATTCCTCATTATTATTGATATCTGTATTGATCTTTATTATTATTATTATTGAGCTTCTAAATCACTCCTAAACCTTTGAGAGTACACCTAAGATTCAGATATCACAAATAAGTGAGTAGTTCATTTTGTGATAACCTTAATATACTTAAGGATATCAAAAATCTACAATAGCATAAGCTGGAAGATATAGATAATAGGATATGAATTATTAAGATAGGATTTTATATAAAGCAACTGGCAATTTGTGTATCTTGATCATTGGTAAATAAATTCACTATATTACCAGTAGGAGAATATGATGAAACTTCCAGTGAATTTCCAGATACATCTCTTTATCCACATTCTTACAAAGGTTTTCCATTGCTTATCAAATATTTGAAATAGGGAAAGCAACTCCCTCTATGCCATATTATTAGTTTTCTAGATACAAAAGAAACATTCTTTTACCTCTGAGTTGAGCTAGTGTTAGGTATGATTCATACTGGGGTGAAATTCTGCAAGATGGGCTCAGAGATGTGCAGACTCATGGAATGACCTTGGCTTCAGCTTATGTGCTATGCCATCTGTCTACCACATAGTCATAATTTCAAAGAATAGGAAGAAGTTTGAGATGGGAGTGAGTACTGATTTGGTGTATCACCATTTGAACACTAGAGATCAAGTGAGTTCCTACTATAGGAGATGCTCAGAGTTTCAGTAGTATAGCCCCTATTACTCCAAGCAGAGGTTTTAGTGTTGAGACACTGACAGGGGTGACTCTGCTATGGAAGACTAAGTCAAATAGGAATATCTCCATTATAGAAGATGGAATATCTGGATAGTGGCATTACTACTATGAAGTATATTGTAAGAAAGGTAGACTTGTATAGTTGGAAGATGATATTACTGTGAGGATGTAATTTCTGAACAAGTAGACTTGGCATATAACAGCTGGACACTATAGATACCTACCAACACTCTATTTAAGCCTTTTTGAACTCTGGCACAACTGGAAGTTTTATTAACAAGGAATTTGTTTGGATGTACCAGATTAATACACAGAAGATTTCTCAGCCTATTACTATGTTCAATGTTGATGAGACTGCTAATAAAGCTGGTCAAATATCAGAAGCAGTTGACATGGTATTGTAGTATAAAATGTACTCAAAGTGGATGTTGCTCACAGTTTCCAGTCTAAACAAACAGAACTTGAGATCAGAGTACTCCTGGCTTAAAGATCACAATCTGGAAGTTAAGTGGGAGAAAGGAGAAGTAGAGATGACATATTATCCTCCAATTGTCAATATTAAAAACAGTGGACTTGTTTTTTTTCAGTTCTAGTCTCTTAATTAAAGTTTTTTCTATTTTTTACTTGAATTCTTCTATTTCTTTTCTCTTTTATTTTCTCCTCTATCTCTTATTTTGGACTTAGAAGAGATAAGGTGACATGACAAGATGTGATGACTGTTATCAGCAAGTCATGCAGGTCACAGCTATGGTCATAACATCATATGACACAATAGAAGAGTGATATTATACATTATAAGAAACACCATGTCTTTATTTACATAAACTCACAATATTTAGGGTAGGCTAGATATAGGTATATAATATTAGTTTCTTCTTTTGACCAAACTCTGAAACTTAAGCTATAATACTAAGATGTGATAGCTGTAGAGACCTATAGAAGACAAGAAGGGTGGAAGAGCAGACTATTGCTGCATGTCAAAGTAAACCATTCCCTTAGATCTTGAAAGAAAGTAAGAAGCTAGATATAACAATTGAGTGTGAAAAAACTTGGTGGAGAACTAGGAGACAAAGTGTTTCTAATATGTATTCTTCCAGAAAAGTTCTCTGCTGACATCTAAGCTGCAACTACTACTTCCCAGAGACTTTCTAAGAACTTCTGGAAGAGTACTGCAGTATATAAGAGGCCACTTCTGCTTCCCAGCTATACCTAAGATTTTAAATCTGTGTTTACAAAGAAAGAATTTAATATTCTTCTAAAACATTGTCAGTGGGACCATTCTATAAAACTTGTTCCTGGCTCAGAAACCAAGTCATCCAAGGTATAACCCCTCTCACTCATAGAACAGGCAGAGCTCAATGTTTTTTTCCTAGAAAATCTCAAAACTAGTTGTATTTATCTCTTTAAGTTGTCTATAACAGTATCTGTCTTTTTTATCAAGAAAAAGAATGGCTTACTCTAACTGGTTCAAGGCTACCATGCACTCAACTCCATGACTGTCAAGAACTGATATCTACTTCTGCTTATTTCAGAACTTGTTTTTCAACTTTGGGAAGCCAAGTATTTTACAAAGCTAAATATCTGTTAGAGGTTTGAAAATGTTCAGATCAAACCCAGAGATCAATGGAATGCTACTTTTTATACCAACAAAGGTCTTTTTGAGATCCTTGTAATATTATTTGACATGACCAACAGTTTAGCAACTTTCTAAACAATAATAGATGACATTTTCTAAGATTTGATCATGAAGGGAATTGTTGTGGTATACTTGCATCATTACATAATCTTCACCCAGACCCTACAAGAGCAATACAATGAGTCTTAAAGATCTTGGCTGAGTACAAACTCTTTCTTTGTCTAGAAAAATGTGAGTAGGAGAGGATAAAGTATCTTGGGTTGGTTATCTCTGAAACCAAAGTTGAGATAGATCCAGTCAAGGTTTTTGGAGTTTGTGAGTGACTTGTTCCAAAGTTCTAAAGTGATGTCCAAGTCTTTCTTGGTTTTGTTAACTTCTACTATTGCTTTATCTAAGATTTTTCTGCTATAGCCCACTCTCTTTTTAATCTCACCAGATCATGCAGTACTTGGACCTAGGAGAACAAGTAGCAAGAGTCCTTCAATGCCCTGAGAAAGATAGTTATTTCCACACCTGTACTAGTTTCTCCAGATAATGCAAAATTTTTCCATGTAAAAGTAGATAGCTTAGACTTTGTAACTGAAGCTATCTTCTTCCAACAGTCAGAAGTGGATGGCAAGTGGCATCTGGTTGCATTTTTCAGAAAGTTCTTGTTCCCAGTGGAGTAGAATTATAAAATACATGATAAAGAGATGTTGGTAATTATTGATGCATTGGAGGAATAGAGATACTTCTTGGAAAGAACAGTAATTCCAGTTGAAATATGAACTCACCACAAGAATCTCAAGTACTTCATAGCAACAAAGAAGCTCAGTTGTTATCAAGCCTAGTGTTATGCTAAAAAATGCTTTTCTATGAAAACAAGTAATCTCCTAAGGTTTTTAAGCATATAAGATCTCTTTGAA
>Ga0157358_1000628_pt1 | contig 14888 bp, 4 predicted proteins | sample AttcapACBM2_FD_111484 | JGI IMG/M metagenome (GOLD analysis project Ga0157358, IMG submission 111484) | Fungus gardens microbial communities from leaf cutter ant in Botucatu, State of São Paulo, Brazil - Atta capiguara ACBM2 | ecosystem: Host-associated > Fungi > Mycelium > Unclassified ...
ATCCATGAGTGCACCATATATACACTATGAGGCAGCAATATGGTTAACATGCTTTTTAATGTTATCATCCAGACTCTTCTTAACTTCTCTAGACTTTTCTAAACTATAGATTTTTCTAGGCCCTTCTAGACTGCTCTAGGCCTTATGACATAATGTCATGTGACTTCCAGGTCACGTGCCTTCTCTTTCTTGCCATAGACTAATAAAATAATATTCTTCCACTAATATATAAGAAAATCTCTTCCCATATTTCTTCATCTCATAACAGCAATGGTGTATACTGAGTGCTTGTAACAATAAGTGCCTGAGTGAATGATGATAAATCCACACTTGTAGTAGCAGCCATCCTTCCAAAACACTTCCAAAACATTTACTCTGAAAATCTTTGTCAAAAGCCAACTGTAGTCTGGGTAATGGGGCTATGGATAGTGGGGTGAATCAAGAAACATGTAATAGGATACTTTCTGACAACAAATCCATAAAGCCTTGGATGCTATATTTATTATAAATGGCATTGGCAAACAAGCACAATCACATGTCACAGAAGAATGTAAAAGGATTTGGAACAATAATGTTATATTATATGTTAATAGTATGTAGTATATATGTTTTTTAGAGTATACTAGGTTTAGTGTAGCATAGACTATTAGCCAAGTGTATATAAGGTAGATACTCTGTAACTAGAACTCCATTGAGTTCTCTTGTGTTAACTCCAATATAAAGTTTCTTTCTTGACTTCACTCTATAAGTCTTGAATTGTAATAAACCTAACTACAGAATGATGGAGCTAGGTAGTCAGAAATCTCAATGTAACAATCTCAAACATTGCTAGATAGTAGGAGCTTATTGGTTAGTAGCTAGTGGAAGTGTATTAATGATTATAAAAGAGCAAGCAAAGGTTTAGTGGTATTATAGTAAGATTATAGTTAAAAACTTGAGAGAAGAAATACCTGTAAGGTTGACAACAGATCTTGGTAGTGTTATAGACTTGAATTTTGGCAAGATAGCAAGTTCTCTTATAGAATATGAGAAAAAATTCTTGAATAGAAAAGAAGTAATATAAAGGGATCTGACTTTTCATTATACATAGCCAAGCAAGACTAAGTCTTCTCAGCCACATACCCCATGAGTTTTTCTACAAACTTTACTATGGACTTGACTACTATTCTGTATCTTTGAATACTACTACCAAACCTGCAAATATCACTGTTATAGAATTCAAACTTTATGAGAACTGTGTTTTATTTTTTCATATAATATTCTAGATATTTTTACTCAGATTCCTAAGTATCTGCATACTATCATTCTAATGTTATTTTAGCATTGTTCCACTAAATTACAATAGATAGTCAAAGTATTTAGGATATGAGCTATCTTCAAGAAACCTCATTCCATTCTCTTAGATTTTCCTAAAGATAAGTAGTACTTAGTTATTAGTTACTGTAATATAACTTAAGTTTCTCTAAAGATTACAAACTCTACAAAAATCTGTAGACTTTGCTTAGTTGCCCTGGCAGGTAAGAGGAAAACTAAAGTATTTAATTAAGTAGAAGGAATATATGACAGAAGAAGATATTCAAAAAGAGTTGGAGAATTTGGGAAATATAATGGAGTTAGTAAATAATTCAAGAATAAGATTAGAATGGAAAAATTGAAAAGAGTACAATAAAGGAAGTAAAAAGTTTAAAAGAAGTGAGTTACTAGAAAAGTGTATAGCAAAGTTGTTATTTGGATAGAATAACAGAAAATTTGAGAATGAAAATTTGAAGAAATTAGAAAAGTTGGATAAGATAGAAGAGAGAGCAAGTTTTTTAGAGACAGAGCCTTAAATATAGGAATACTGTCATAGTAGGCTTCAGATCCTTATATTTTATCTAATTTTCTTTTTCTTTATTTTTTTTAATTTGATTTTTCTATTATTTCTTTTCTTTTCTTGTATTAAACTTTGATAATAAAGAGCCAGATAGCTATAATCACAAGAAATATCACATAATATTCTTATGGTATAGATATAGTAGACTTATAGATGATGTATATAGTTTAGAATAGAATTTGTATAGTAGTATATAGGATAGTAATATATTGGAGACTTCTTGTTGAGTTTTTTTATAATCTCCATAAGACTCTTACTCTAGAGAACTACTTAATAAGCTGTCAAATATCTAAGATTAGTAGTTGCTACAATATTAGATGTCCAAATATGTTAAGAATAGACTAGCTACTAAACTAGTTGTACTAAAAGTGTATAATACTAAGCTTAGCTTTAATATCTAGCTAGTACTATATATGTACTTCAAACTATACTTCTGACAAAGTATGTAAGTTAATATATTGGTATTTGTAATCTCTACTTGCAAACTAAGCCTATCTGATATTTACTTCTTGGCAAACTACACCTACTGTTTATACTAAATATCAGGTAGGAAACTACTAGTATAAACTTTGTTATAGAACTTCTAGAGTTAGTAGAATTTAATACTATAATAATTGTAATAGACTCTATGTCAAAAAAAAAATTTTTTTATTTCTACTTATATAATGATTACTACAGAAAGAACTATAAGACTATTCTTATATCATGTTTGGAAACTTTACAGTCTTCCTATACATATTATCTTGGATAGAGATCTATAGTTTGTTATACTATTCACAAAAAAGCTTTACCAACTATTTGAAGTTGAGATTGCCTCATTTACAGTCTGGCACCACTAAATAGATAAATAAAGTATATATATTAGAAGATGGACTAGTACTTCTAAATCTAACACTATCAATTATCATTTCTATTTATTAATTCTGCTAAGTATTCTTGTTCAAGTAGTTGTTCTATATTTCTGGATAATATTCTAGATGTTTCTATCAGTGTTTCTGATTATCTAGCTACAATTATTCTCTAATTATGTTATCATTATTCTACTAAATTGAAATATAGTCTAAAGTATATAGAGCAGTTACTATCTTCAGAAAACCTCATTCTGTTCTTTTAGATATCTTTTAAAATAAATATTACTTATAATTTAGCTAGAAATAATAGATTTAGATATTTCCTAAAGCCAATTTTACTAGACTTTATAGACTTTATCTAGTATTAGGCACAGTTCACATTAGAAGATGAAGTCTATAGGATTGGCTTGATGATGATACATAGAGTATGTAAACTCTGTACTTGGTAATGCAAACTTGGAGAATAATCTTAGCTTCAGCTTATGTACTGCACTATCTATCTGCTACATGGTTGTAACTTCAGATAAATGGATAAAGTCCAAGGTGGGAGTAAGTGCTAATTTGGTATGTTGTTGTTGAATACCAAGAATCAAGTTCAATAAGAATTATCTTTGTCAATTATTAGACTAGCAAATTATAGTGTAACTACTAGTCTTATATATGAGTAAGAGATATAAGAGATACTCAGGGTTTTAGTATATCACCCCAAGCAGAGATTTTAGTAGTGAGATACTGATAGGAGTAAGATAGAAGAACTTTGCCATGGAAGACTAAGTTAAATAAGAGTATCTCTGTTATAGAAGATGGAATATTCAGATTGTTGCACCACTGCTGCAAGGATATGTTGCAAGAAGAGTAGCCATCACAGAAGACAAGCTTGTTTCATAGAGATAGAAGAGCCAGCATAACTGTAGAGATGTGTCTTTAGAATGTGTAGACTTGACATGTGATATCTAGTCATCCCAACAATAAACAACTCAGAAATGCTTACAGTACTAGAAATTAGATTAGTACTAATTATTACAACTTAAGCCAAAGAGTTAGGTAAAAAAGAAATCTTATATAGGGTTTATATAAGAGAATTCAATGGAGTTCTTAATATAAAACATTTACTTATATATATAATAGTCTAATAGTCTATGCAAGACTACATATAGTTTATTCTAAAGGCTATATGGTAAATATACTATTATTGTCTTGGAACTTTCTTTATTTTCCCATATGTTATATAATTATGTGACTGTAACTAACATATAACTATTCTGTGACAGGTATTATACTTCCATCATATTATATGTTATGGAATGCTTTACACACTAACATTTTTCTTGATTTTATATTTCTTTTCTTTTGAATTTCTTTTTCTTTTTATTGATGATGAAGAGGCACATGGCATTGCAGTCACATGACAGGTCACATGACACAACATCATAAGCCTAGAACATAGTAGAAGAATCTAGAAGATGACATCAGGGCATATGGTGTACACATGGTAGCCCTGAGTAAGATATGAGGCAGATATAAGATAGTAGCACAGACCAACATGTAACAGTATAAATAGGATGCTAATTTAGCAGAGGCTCCTTATTGAGTTCTCTTGTGCTTTTCTCCACTTAATTGCTTAACTGAGAGCCTTACTGTTGTGGCAACCACTAGACCAGTGTCCAATAGCAGCACTAACAATAAATCTCAAAGACAGATATCTAGTGGGAAACATGAATTGTGTAATTCACAAGAGAACTTGATAGGGAACCACAACAGTATTCTACCAACTATTTATATGACTATCCATGGTCTGTGCTACAACTACACATCTGCTGTACATTCTATTCTAATGTCTATCCCCTGTTCTCATGTCCTATTACTCATCTACTATGCATCTACCTCAAGACCAGCATGCCATATACATGTACCCTGATGTCATACCCTAAACCCTACTCTTAATCTCTATTGTCCATACATGTACCATGTGTATACCATGAGAAAACTATGAGGTTAACATGTTCCTTGATGTTACTCTATCTCTAGACTCTCCCTGATTCTTCTAAATCCTAGATCCTTCTAGACCACTCTAGACTACTCTAGGCCTTATGATGTGATGTGATGTGACTTTCTAGTCATGTGCCCTTTCTCTCTCTTGTCATATAACTACTATCTATATCTTATCTTATCTAATGTCTGTCCTTATTAAAGTCTGTCCACATTTTTGTCTTTTAATACTTACCACTTGTGTTATCATTGGACCTTGTGTCTAGTGGTTGCTACAACATTATATGACAATTGTAATAGTCACATATAATATTATGCTAAACTCTAACTCCAAGTTTTTAATAAATAAAATAAAATAAAATAAAGTGAGAGAGAATAAAAAACAAAGTCTACTGTTTTCAACTCTGGTACTAATACATAGAGTTGTCAGTGGTTGCAAATTCTTTTATTTAGTTTCTTTTTTCTTATTTAGACTTAAATAAGAAGATATAATAGAAATTATATATATAATAGTCACAAGTATAACAAAGATATAATATAATGTCATATTATAATTACAAAGAGTCACAGTTATAGTCATATGATTATATAACAGAAGAAATAGCTAGAAAGTCTTAGATAATACTTTATAGTATGTTAGCATAAATATATATAGACTAATACTAAGGAGTACATAAAGTAGATAACTTTGTAGTAAAAACTCCATCAAGCTCTCTTGTATTAATTGTTAAGTGCAGTTCACACTTAGGTAGAAAAAGTTTGTGAAAAATATACAAAAATTAAATAAAGTACTTGAACTTATCTATAGTATACTAATATAGACTTCTAAATAATCTTGGCTTCAACTTATGTATTGTATCTCCTACAAGTTATGTAATCAAAATTTTAGAAAAAAGTCTAGTAAGGTTAATCTCTGATTTTGCCAAATTCTATAGTGTTTTTATTCTTCATTATTTAGCACTTTTCTATTCCTACCAAACTCTGTAGTCTTTCTCAAACCAACCCACTGATTACCTAATCCCATTGAACACTGTAGACTTTTGCAAGCATGCTATTGACCTCTATCATTAAACCTCTCTAATATCATTGTTATAAATCTTCTTTCTTCTTTTTCTAGCAAATTTCTAGGTGTTTTCATCAGAGTTTCTAACTATCTGGTTACTATCATTCTTCACTTATGTTAGCACTGTTCCATTAGATTAAAATGGATATTAGTAGTATTTATGATGATTATTACTCCCAAAATTTTTCATTCTATTCTTTTAAGACTTTCTAAAGATGAGTACTACTTATACTTATTAGTCAAAATAAACTTAGAACTTCCTGGAGGTTGTGAAAGTCCATGAAATTTTGCAGATTCTCTTAGTCACTCTTACAGTAGAACAGAATTCTTGTCTTAGAACCTCAATATATTGATTGGTCTGGTAGTTTAGGATTGTCTACCCTCATATCTCAATCTTTCTTGCTATTTCTTACTTTTTGACTGATGCCTACCCTTAACAACTACTCCATAACCTCCATTAATATTAACAAAATCCTAGAGCTCCTTCAGCACCATCTAAGGAAAGTAGCTAAACACTAGCATATTTTAGAGCTTAACACTAACAATATTTTCACTAGTCTTATGAGTTGGCTCTGAGACCTGCATACTTTAGTATCCAACCCCTTCTTTACAACAAGACACTCTTCTCTGACCAATACTCTTACATTTAGAAATCTCTATTACTCTTAACTTCATATTCAATTTCTACTAGACTTTAGTAATGATTGACAAACAGAATGAGCTTTTCTCAGCTCCTGTAATCTATATCTGGCTGTCTGTGAAAGAGTTCACTTATAACCAGAACAAAATTTTATAGACTCTGTTCTTTTTTAGAAGTAGTTAAACCATAAAGTAGTCCAAGTGTTATAACTTAAGACCAAGTGTTTAGTCAAAAAAGAGAACTTGTATTGTATACACTTATATCTAGCCTACTCTAAATGTCATGAGTTTATATAAATAAAGTCATTATATCTTTATAATGTATATACCTTGTCATGTTACCTTGTCTCTTCTAAGTTTTAAAATAAGAAATAAAGAAGAAAGGAGAAAAAATAGGAAAATCCAAGTAGAAAATAGGAAAGGGTTTAAATAAGAGACTAGAGCTGAAAAAGAACAAGTCCACTGTCTTTGATTCTGACAATTGAGTTCTCTTGTATTACTCAATATATGAGTATGCCTTTTACTCTAACACTTGAGCTTAAGTCATAATAGTTGAGTGAAGATGACAAACTCTACAAATTTGAAGACAAATGACAGAGCTAGTAGTATAGTATCATGTACCTGGCATACTTGAACCCTTGTATTTTATTTTATTTTATTTTATCTATTTTTCTTGATTTGATTTTTCTTTTTTTAATTTTAATTTTAATTTTTGTTTTTTTCTTGGTTAATAAAGAGGTATGTGACTATGGTTACATAATATGTCATATGATATGATGTCATAGGTCTGGAACATAGCAGAAGAAATTTGAATAATAATATCAAAAGCATAAATATAGTATGTTTATCTTGTAGTAATAATATGGTAGACTTATAGACAATACATGTAGTTTAGGATAGGACTTGTAATAGTAGTATATATAGTGTAGGAATATATTAGGAACTCCTTGTCAAGTTCTCTTGTGATCTTCACAAGAATCTTTGTGATATAAGACTATTTAGTATGTCATTAACTGTCTTGGTTAGTGGTTACCACAATATATAGTAGAGATATCAAACTTTGCAGAATCATCAACAGATGTTAGAGTTGATAGTTCCCTTACATCTATCTTTCTCTTTCAAATTGCTCTGACTTAAAGCAAGAGATACTAGATAGAACTTAATGTCAGCTACTTTAATTAACTATAGAGCATGAGGATTGAGACAATAAAACTCTGCCACTCAGTCTAGTACAAACATATCTGAGACATTTTCCCAAAAGTTCTCTTCAAGACCAAAACCCTTCTACTTGATCAGATATTGGTACCTCTTGTAATATCAGCAACTATCTAAGATTTCTCAATCTTTTACTCCTCTTTTCCATTGATGATGATGGGGTTTGGAGGAAGACTTGAATGTCTCCTGGGCATAGGATCTTTAGAAGTGGCAGTGAGCTTAACCATATGAAAGATTAGATGTAGTCTTTACAGTATAAGGGAGAGCTTTAGGCAGTATGACATAAGTTTTACTTTCTTTTCTATCATATAAGGTCTAAGGTATCAATGTAACAATTTGATAGATGAGTATGTTATATGAATGTTTAAGGAGTTAAAGAACATCTTGTCACTAGGATTAAATACTGGAGTGAGGCTACAGTATTAGTTGTAGTATCTAACCATATTGTTGTAGGATTTCCAGATAGCAGACTTACTTTTGTTACATATTATCTAACATCTGCACTCTTCCCACCCTTTTCCAGTGTGGATCACACTTCATTCTAATCACATATCAATCTGAGAACCAAACTCTGTATTCTTTATCAATTTTATAGAGTTCCAAATGGCAACCTCCACAGTACCTGACAATTCAAAGTATGCACAGCAATAGAGTATTATTAGATTAACACTTCTGTATTTAAGAATGGTAGCTACTATGTACCATTCTTCAGTCTATTGATCAAATTGAACTTGTATTACACTTGTCTTATAATCTTTCTAAACTATTGTTATTCAAAAGTTACAACTGTATAATTAATAGGCTAGGCACAATATCATCTATTAAAGCCAAAGTTGATTATCTGTGTAGTACTATTTCTAGTCCCTCATATTATTCATTAAGCATATACCTATACTTTTATCTTCTGTGCTATATTTGTAAATAAATATGACAAGTGTGAATCATCTCTTAACAACTTTCTTAAGTATAGATTGCATCTGCTCTGTGAATTTTGAGACACTTTCCAGCTTAGACTCTTGTTGATAAGGCTCAAACCCCATCTACAAAAGATGCTTAGTGTTGAGAAATATATGTGGTTATTATGCTGAAACTCTGCTATTCATTAACAAGAATCTAAAGATACTGATCCAGCTCTTGGTTTATCTATTTATCCAACTGTAAGTGCTAGACCATAGATGAAGTAATCTTAACTCTGAGGAGATTGTAGAATTCCTTTGTAAAGAGTGTAATGAACTGTGAGCTCCTATTTGAGACAAAATGAGTGGAAAGACTATGGAGTTTTCATACATAGTGCAAGGAGAGCCTTTCTATTTCCTCTATGGTGATAGTTGTATGGGTCAGAATAAAATATACAATCTTAAACACTGAGTCTACTATAGTTATTACTATATTAAACTCCAATAATTCTAGAAGTTTTATAACAAAGTTTATACTAATAGTATTATATCTTACATTTGGTATAGTCAATAAGTTCAGTTTTCCAAGCAGTAATTTTTGGATAGACTTTGTGTTATGATATGCCCTTAAACTTTATTATTTTAATATGGTTTTATTTTATTTTTATTTTATTTTTAATTTTATTTTTAGTTTATTTTACTTGGTAATGGAAAATCATGTGATTATAGCATATGACTATGTTATATAAGATAATATTATAGGTTTAGAAGATAGTAAAAGATTCTAGCATAATAATATTAGAGGATATAATTACAGCATGCCTGTCTTATAGTAATGGCATGATAGACTTATAGATAATGTATAGATATTAGATATGGTTTATGTCAAAGAGCAAGAGTCTATGGTGTTCATTCAAACTTGTACTAAGTATAAAAACCCATACAATGAGTAATGGTATTATAGACTTCCCAGAACAATCTTAGCTTTAGCTTATATGCTATGCTATCTGTCTACCATAGGATTATAACTTTAGAAGTGGAGTAGAGTCTAAGAGAAGTAAGTCCTAATAAGAAGTATGTTGCAAAAGAACACTAGAGTTGAAGTAAAATAAAAGGAAAACTTAGGGGTTTCAAAGTCCTTCTCTTTCTTGTTGTAGACTAATAATATACTACTATCTTATCTTATCTTATCTGTCCTTACTCAAGTCTGTTCACTTTTTTGTCTTATAACATAAGAGGTGTGTGTTTGCTGGACAGGATTGCCTGGTATACAATTCAAGATGAGTAAACAAATTTCTTCTTTATTTTTCTCTACTATTATTGATTCTTTTATAGTTGTTTCCTCACCTGTACTAGATACATTATTATCAAGCAGTGATATATCTCATATACTAACACCAACACTCTGGCTATAATTTCTACCTATAATGGGGTTTTAAGTTCTATTGAAAAGACACTTCAAGAGCTCATAGAGGAGTACTGAGATATTAGAAGGTTCCTCTAGAACTTGATGGAGAGCATAAAGAGAAATATGGCCCATTTAGTAAGAATTGGGGCCATAGTGGAGCAGAGATGGAATTTGAGAGAGGATTTGTGAAGTAATGAGAAGGAGAGTGAGAAAGAAAGTGAAGACAATGAGAAGAGGTTTAAGAATGGCCCTAGGGAAAGTCAAGAGGAAGTAGAAAAGAGAACCCCATCACTTGTCTTCTGCTAAAGTACTTGTTTTGTCTTTTGATTTATTTTGAATTTTATTTTCTTGGTTTTCTGTTATGTCTATTTTGTGTGAGTAAGAAAATTAAGAGATAGAAATTAAAAAAAGTCCAAAAGCTTGAAAAGAAAACCCTATAAAGTATGCAAAAGCTGAGGTTAAATGAAAATAAGCAGACAGATTATACTAAGAAAATAAAAAGGAATCCCTGTTGGAAGTGTGTAGAAGCAAGGAACAAGTGCAACAGCATGATTATAACAAAGGGAGTAGACCATGCTTGGTATGATAAGCAATATGAAAATCAAATACCAAGTCAGTGGCATAAGTGAGTTCAGATGTGGAGATCTACTTGAATTCATCTTTGATGTCTTCATATCCTAGCCAGATCACCTTGTACAGGAGTTTACATGCTTGTTGGTGATCAATTATGGAGTCCACTATTTAAGAAATCTCATATTCAGGTTCACTGTCAATTATAACTGATATAAGGGCCAGTTGTATTCTCTTGGGGAAAGAGTTGGATATGACAGGTTTGAACATAGATATATAGAAAACTGGGTGGACGGAGCACATAAACTCTGGAAGACAAAGAGTGAATGATAGTGTATCAGGCTGAGAAATAATTTCATAAGGTCTGAGATATTTTTTAGAAAGCTTTTTTGAAGGCCAAGTGGTTCTGAAGAACTGAGCCTTGACAAAGTCTTTGTTACCTACTTTGAAATCAGAAGTGGGGGAACATCACATATCAGCAGATTCCTGATAACACTGTTGGGCTGTGGAGATTTTAGCTTTGAGGATACTCTGTAACTCATTGAGATCTATAATGAAGTTGTGGGCTTAGAAGGAAGCAATATCACATTCAGGATAAACAGTGATGTTTGGATAATATCCCTTATTAGTAAAGAACAAAGAGACACTGGTGATAGTACTTAAAGTATTGTTATAAGTGAACTCCACAAGAGGTAGGAGTTCAGACCAGTTGTCTTGCTGGTAATTACAATATACACAGAGGTATTGCTTGAGGGTTTGATTCATGTGTTCTGTTTGTCTATCACCTTTGGAGTGGTAACCTGAAGTGATGTAAAGCCATATGTCCAGAGCAGTGCTTAAAGAACAGAAGAAGTTTGACATAAACTCCAAGCCTCTGTTAGAGGTGACATAGAAATACCATGTTTGGAAAATGTATGAAGAAAAAATAGACATGCTAAGTCCACAGACATGATGGTATCATGGGCAGGAATAAAAATTGCCTGCTTGGTGAGCTAGTCAACTATAACTAAGATAGTATTAAACCTGGAAGATGATAGGAGTTTCTCAATGAAGTCCATAGAAATAGAATTCTATAGTTGTTTGGGGATAGGAAGTTGTTTAAGAAATCTGTAGGGCTTATGATGTTGTGGCTTAGATTACATACAAGTAATATAGGACTTGCAGAATTATTATACATCAGTGCAGAGACTGAGCCAGGAATATCCACAGCAAACTAATTCTAGTGTTTTATTTTGACTGAAATGTCTAGCAAGAATGTGGTCATGATTATACTAGAGAACATATGTGTGAAGATTACTAGCAGATGGTATATAGATTCTGTTGTTAAGAAAGAGAAGACTATTAAGGCCTGTGAACCATTAGTTATCTGCAGAGATGTATTTTATAGTAATTGGGTTACTAGAATAAAGAGCTAAAAGGATTTCTCAGTGTAGGATGTCCAGATCTACAACTATAGCTGCATAGAGAGAAGGAAAAAGTAGAATATTAGCTTGTACAGAGGCTGTAAGTTGTTTTTGAGTGAAGATTGGTTTAAAGTTGTGAGAGTTGACTGTGGCATGGCCAATATTCCCCCCTTTAGAATAAATGTCCCACTGTCTAGTGAGGGCATCTAGTTTGGTACCAAGATGACCAGAATGGAATCTGATAACAAGATTGAACTGAGAGAGACACTTGGACTACCATACTTGCCTCTGGGTCAACATCTTGGTAGTAGAAAAATACTCAAGGTTCTTATGATCTGTAACAACATTGATGGAATAGACCAGATCTTTTAAGTAGTGTTGCCAAATTTTGAAAGCTTTGAAAATAACAAGCAATTCCTTGTCATGAGTGTTGTAGTTCAACTCCACCATGGTGAAAGTATAAGAGTGAAAGGCAACTGGATGGACTTCATTTTCTTCATTCACAATAGAAAGGATTACAGCAAGAGCATAGTCCAAAGCATCAGTTTCTATGATGAGTTGAGCATTGGAAATCTAATAAGTGAGGATAAGAGCAGAGATGAATGTCTTCTTGAGGAAGTTGAAAGTATCACAATAGAATAAGTCAAACTTCCAGAGAATGTCCTTCTAGATGAGGCATGTCAATGGAATGACAATATCTGAGTAGTTGAAGATGAACCAGCAGTAGAAATTTATAAAACTTAAGAAGAATTGAATATCCTTGACTTTCTTGGGCTCCAGCTAGTCTTGAATAATCTTCACTTTGTTGTCAGACATGGTGAGACTGGAAGAAGAAAGAATATATCCTAAATACTCTACTAACTCAAAGTAAAATTTGCATTTCTTTACTTTGGTATAAAGGCCAGTCTTGTGGAAACACTTGAGTACTTCTTTAACATGCTGGTGGTATTCAGACATGTTGTTTGAGTAGATAAGTATATCATCCAGACATATCATAATACAGACATCCAAAAGGTCAGAAAATGTCATTCATGAATTGCTGAAAAGCTGTGGAAGTATTGGTAAGACTGAAGAGTATTACAGACTACTCAAATGATCTATAATATGTCCTAAAAGTAGTCTTCCATTCATCACCATTGGTGATGTGAACCAGATGGTAAGCATGGCAAAGATTTATCTTTGTATATACCTAAGCTTTGTGAGGTAAGTCTAGCAGATCAGAGATGAGTGGAAGTAAATAGTAATCCTTTTTGGAAATATGGTTAAAACCACAGAAGTCAACACAGAGGCATAGTGAACTATCTTTCTTCTTAACAAATAAGACTGGTACACTATATGGAGAGAAAGTTGGTCAGATGAAACCTGTATTAAGATTTTTCTCAATATATTTCTTAAGAGCCTCTTGTTTAGATGCCAAAAGAAAGTATATAGGGCCAACCAGAGATTGAGCACCTTCCAGATTAATTTGAAGGTCATAAGAATGATAAGGAGTGAGAACTTCAGCTTTTGTTTTGCTGAAAATGTTAGTGAATTCATGATACTTAGAAGAGATATTGGAAAGGTCAGAAGCCTCTACAAGTTTTGTGGAGTAAGTCTGAATGTTCAGAGCAAAGATAGAGTTTGAAATTGCTAGAGCTCAAAAGTTTTGATGTGTATAAGAATGCTGCAGCACCAATGATAGCAATATTAGATTACTCAGAGATAAACATGGAAGTCTCAGATACAGGTATGGAAACCATAGATTTTAATGATTGCAGAGAGATGTCAAGAGATGATAGAGATACCAATGGTATGTTGACTATGATGTGAGAGAGAGCAAGATTTTCCCACAAAAATGGATGAAAGTTTATCAACCTATTTGCCCAGTCAATCAGTGAATTGTGTCAGAGAAGCCAGTTGTATACAAGAATCAAAGAGCAGGAAGAATCAAGCAGAGTGACATAAAAATCTAGAGCCATACAATTACTAGTAGGGAAGATTATGAGCAGTTTAGCAATTTTGGAGATAGTGCTGTTTGATGAACTATTAAACAAGTAGAGAGCAATCAGTGGGGTTACAGATGTTTTTAGATAGTGAGTATCCACAAATTTTGAGTCTACAAAGCAATCAGTGGACCTAAAGTTGACTAGAGCTTGGAACCAGATTTTATTAAGATGATCCTAACCAAAGATTGAGAAAGAAGTGAGAGAGACAAAGAGTGAATGCAGATCTGAAAAAGCAAATGTGTTGAGTCAGATAGGACTTGTTGCTGCATAGGGAAGTTCAATGTAGCTCTCAGTCTGTGTGAAGTCCTGGGATTACTCTCTATTTTTCTAAGAATTTCTCAGAAGCAGCTGCCAGAGGATCAGCAGTTGCTGAAGCACTATGGTCTTTAGAGGTAACCATGGTCTGCTTCTTGAAACAGGAGTCCAACTTGTAGTCTTCTGTACTGCAATAAAAGTATAGATTATTTTGAGATGCTTTTTGCACTCATCACCAGTCAACTTGCTATTGCTGGCCAGCTTGGAAGAGAGATCCACTTACAGAGAATTTGATTGTTTCTTGAAAGCAGAGGACAGAAATAGTTTGGAAGAAGATGATTTGATGAATGAAGCTACTAGAAATGTATTTGTCTTATTCTAGGAGGCTGTAGCATCACCAGCAAAGAAAGCTTTCTCTTGCTTCCAGAAGTAAGACTTAAGAGCCTTTTTTTCTACTTGCCTAGCATAGTTGTATTCATGGTCACATTCCCAGTAGTAGTGATCAATAGTCATCACCAAAGCATACATGTTCTGGAATGAGATAGGTTTTCCTTGTTCCTAGATGGAAATAGGATCCTGGATCCGATTTGGGAGCCCCTGGTAATAGCAGTGGCACAGAATACTATTTTCCTAACCTAATTGGGAAACATAGTATATGAAATCTATATTGTAAGTGGAAATCTTGTTGTTAGGGTTAGGTTTTATGTAGAGATTATCCAGTATGTTGGCTGCTTCACCAAT
>Ga0157358_1000629_pt1 | contig 14879 bp, 12 predicted proteins | sample AttcapACBM2_FD_111484 | JGI IMG/M metagenome (GOLD analysis project Ga0157358, IMG submission 111484) | Fungus gardens microbial communities from leaf cutter ant in Botucatu, State of São Paulo, Brazil - Atta capiguara ACBM2 | ecosystem: Host-associated > Fungi > Mycelium > Unclassified ...
TAAATCAACAACACTTTTATAACTGCACCAACATTCCCAAATCCATACATTTCCAGACAACTTAACAATATGGATGAAGCCAGAATATTCAAGAAAGAACAAGACGATTGGACCCAACTATACCACAAAATGCTGAAAGGGTTAGAGGCAATGATAGATGTGCAGAAACAAGTGCGAGAGATGATGAAAATAGCAGAAGAAGCAAACACTACTATCACAGAGATGGAAGACACAATTCTCAAAGCTAGTATTAATAATAGAATGATGAACACAATGAACATTCTTGGAATATCAGAGGATTTATAAAACTTGATTCAATGAAACATAGAAAATTAGACATATCAAATCCAAAAAATGCTAGCTGATGAACTAGATGTATACAAAGAAAAAGATAACAAATATGTGGGGAACAACATTAAAGAAATACAGGAGTTATATAAAACTAAAGAAGATGAGAGGAATCAAGGAGTAATTGAAGAGGATGAAGTGATCCTAATCAAGCCCTATGAAGTTTTATCACCAGCAACAACAACTAAATCCAGTTTTATCAATGATGAGGTTGAAAATTTAATGAAGTACATAAAGTTTTTTTGATCACTCATGCAAATCAGATTGTTCAAACCACCACCTCACTATCAGTTGCTTTAATCCAGAGGAGAACAAGATCTAGAATTCTGGAAAGAAGTAGCATTGGCTTTCATAGATAACAAATACAATACTAAAACATCGAGAAATGGATATCCCATAAACATATATTAGGGAGAACTACCACACAAACTGTACTTTATAGCTATCAACAATTGAGATCAAGTAATTATCAGACCTAACAAGAAAACGGTGGCCACTTATGTAGTTGGAGAACTTGAAGTGTTAATTTGAATTTATAGGAATATGAATCCTGAAAATGGGGTATTGTTATAATTAATACCTCAAGGATGCAACATGGAGATGGGTTAAGGGCATGATGATATGATTGGCTGCACCAAAGTGGTCTCAGTCAGCATCTTATGTAAAAGGTGTTGAAACCTCATCTTATTCTCATGTATAATAACTTACTTGCCTTATGGACTATATACTTTTTCCCCATGTTATACTAGTATATATAGCATAGATACTCTCTTGTATCCTTATGATTTACCAGTTATTACATCTCTTGACTTCTTCTCAAGTCTCTGTCTTAATGCAACCTAAGCTCTGAGCTTAAGGTCATGATAGTAAGGACCCAAACTAGGCTAACCAAGCTGACACAGAAATCTTCTATATCTCAGTCTCTTCTCAAGCAGGGAGGGAGAGTAATAATCAAGTCTCAGCAAACTTGGATTCCAATGGTCCTACTATATATATAAACCTTGCTGTTACCTTATTCTCCAATCAAAATATAAATAGCCTTTCTTTACCTTCATTATCATATGAAAAACTCCAACTGGCCAATAACAACTCATTAAATGGTCAAACTCAACCCATTTCTCTTTTTGGAAGATTGAGTACTCAAGATATAGATGTTATAAATATCAAAATATCTTTGGAAAGAATTTCTGATTTTGTCACTAATTGGCATATCAAAAATAACAAAGAAGACAATATTTCTTGTTTAGAGGGATTTGGTAAAGTTGCATTCAAACTCGTCTCATCCATATTCAAAGGAGAATGGGATAACTTACAAGTTGGGAAAGGCCAAAAAACATTCCATGATAAAATCAAAGAGAAACTCACTACTCGTGTTTCTGTCATCCCCTCTAATATGAAATCTAATTGTTTCCCCTCCTAAACCAGTGGAATTCTCCAACATTCTCCCTCTATAAAGCACTGTTAATCAGATTAATAATAGGAAAAACCTTCAAAAATCTCATAATAAATCTAGCAATAGTAAACCTACCAACAAGCCTTCTCCTACTGGGCACACTTATGCCCAAGCCTCATCTGCCAATGTTTGGGATATTCTCAAACTCAAAAAGAACTTCCCCAAACTTTCTGACAAAAAGATAGAGGAAATTCACAAGACTGTGAATAATTCTAATATTCCTAAGCCACATACCAACATGATCACCAAAGGTCTGTCATGCAAGCAAATCATCATTTCTATAGACAGTAACAACTTAAAGTTCTTGTCCTTGTCTGGTGAACATATTGTCAATCTCAATTACACTCTGAAAAGCATTAAATCAGATGTCATTGTTGACTTTATAAGGTCTGACTATAGAGAACTCATTATTGTCTCGAACAAGATTGCATCCCCATCTGATATATATGTTATCAACAATTATGTTAAAAACACTCAACTCCTACAGTCTAAATCTTATCTCAAGATATTAGGCATCCTCTATCTCATTGAAAATACAAACACTCCCATTGACTCGAATATTTTGGAAGGGATTATCAAAGCTACTCATATCTTTAAATCACTTCAAAACCCCATGTCTGCAAGGTTTCATCTAAGTTGGATATGACTATTATGTAGATTGATATTTGGGATTCACAGAACAGTTCATCTACAAAAAAGATCATCAATCAAAGCTTCAATGTAGGAAGTTTCATTGCAACTGTCAGGGGTGCCAACATGAACCCTGGCATTCTCCAATGCAAAAACTGCTGGAAGTGTGGCCACATGACATTTGCATGCTGTTCTCAAGAGTTTTGATATGTTAAGTGCAATGGTCCTTACAAAACTGAGCATCATCATCAATTTGGATAGTGTTGCAAAGCAAATTTCAAGATTAATTCTCCTTGTCTTGAAACCAAGCAGGGTGAGCTATGCCCCCACACCTTTAAGTATATAAACTGTAAAGGTGATCATTAAGCTGACTCCAATACATGCTTATTTTGGTACCACCATTTCAATAAGGAGTGGCACACAAAAAAATACCAGGAACTTTATGAAAGTCAAAACAACTTAACTTGCTCAGCCATAAGTGGCATTCAAACATGATCTTAGAAAAAATCAAGATTTACTTACAAAATGTTCACAAGAACAATTCTATCATCAACACTATCTTGGAAACACAATCTTTCTTTGACGTCATTTTCATTCAAGAACCTTCATGATCCTCGATAAAATCTATCCCAAGCTTCACTAACTGTGAAGGCAATGAATTAGTAGGAGTTTCTAATCATCCTAACTGGACGGTATTTTCTAAGCCTTTTTTATGGGACAGCAACTCTCCAAGAGTCATTACATATATTAATATTTGTATTTTCTCTTTGTGTTTTTCTCTTTGTAATGACATCTTCCATCACAGAGATATTTTATGTGTCTCTTTTTTCAATCATGGCTCTATTTTCTTTTTGATTAACATTTATTCTGATTCTTCTCAATTGGCTTTAAAGTATCTTAAGGATACTGAAGCCAATTTATCCAATGTTCTCATTATGACTGAGGATTTTAATATCAGAGATAGTTTATGGGATCCCAATTTTCTGCATCACTCTTCTCATAGTAACACTCTTTTTGAGATTGCTGATTCTCTTCAGATTGAATTATCTAAACCTATCAAATTTTCTCCTACAAGATTTGCTGACAACACTCGGGATTCAAACTCAGTTTTAGATCTTGTTTTCTTACATTCTAACTCTCAAGAATTTGACAATCATCATATCCACTCTGACTGGAGACTCACTTCTGATTATGTGCCAATCTCTGTTAACATTTCTATTGTTGAGGAATATGTACAAACTAAGAAACAATTCTTGATCAAGAATAGCAAGGAGGAATCTCACTTTATTGAAGAAGTCATATCATCTCTCAAAAACACCCATACTCATCCTATCTTATGCATTGACATTCTTGAAACGATGGTTCAAATGATTGCCAATAATATTGAAAATATATGGTAAAAACATTCTAAAACTGTCAATATCACTGAATGTTCTAAAGCTTGGTGGGATAATGACTGTAATCAAGACCTCAAGACATACAGACAAACCAAACAGCTCAAAGACTGGAAGAAGTTCAAAGGGACTGTCAAAAGAACTAAATGCAAATTTTTTGACTACAAAATTGATGAAATTGCTAACAAGAAATGTGGACCTTGGGAACTCGTAAAGATAATAAACTACTGGCTATTGAAGTAGTTCATTTTAATAGTTGTTCATATATTGAAATATCTAATCTATGAAATGCTCTATACAGGTCTTTCAATTCCACACAAAGTTGTCAAGTTTATATCAGTTTATTAGAAGAAATCCCTTCTAAAGAGGCCTTGACATGGGCTCCCTTTTCTAGAAAGGAGCTTTTTCAGGCTATTAAAAAGTGTAATAATTTGTCATCTCCTGAACTGGACAAATTGTCTTGGAGACATATCAAGATGATTCCTCAAAATAAAGACTGTATCTTCAAACTGATTGATATCACTGATGCATGCATCAACTTAGGTTATTGGTCTAATTACTTCAAAACATCAACTACGGTTATTATACCCAAACCAAATAAATTATCCTATGATACTCCCAAATACTTTTGCTCTATAGTTCTTCTCAATACTTTAGGCAAATTGTTCAAGAAAATGATTGGGGAAAGACTTCAATTTCATTTGATATCAAATAATTTCATTCATCAATGTCAACTAGGTGGACTAAAACATAGATTTACCACAAATGCAGGTATTGCTCTTACTCATTTCATTCGATCAGAATGGGTTAAAAACCTATCTACTAGCACTTTGGCATTTGACATTGCCCAATTTTTTCCATCTCTCAATCACCAGATTCTTCCTTTAATACTGGAAAAAGCTGGTTTTGATCTCAAGGTTTCTTCCTTCTTCAAGAACTATCTTGTTAGTAGAAAAACAATGTATCTTTGGAACAATTTCTCCTCTCCTCTTTGTAATGTTGACATTGGTGTTGGACAGGGCTCTGCTCTTTCCCCATTCTATCTGCTTTGTATCTTTCTCCAATTTTCTACATCCTTAAAAAATAATTAAAAATTCTAAAAATTCCTATTTCTATTTTGTCTTTCATTGATAATAGACTTTTTATTTCTCAACACAAATTCATTTCTGTGTCAAATGCAAACCTTTTTTGTAGCTATAACATTGTATCTACCCTTCTTACAAATTTTGGACTTGTTGTGGAATATAGAAAAACTGAAGTGTTTCACTTTTCTAGATCCCAAGGAAATTTTGATCCTCCTCCTTGGGATCTTACCCTGCTTGGAGGCTCTGTCCTCCTTTCTAAAGATATCTGGTGATATCTCAGTTTTTTCTTTTAATCAAAAACTATTGTTCAGACAATATATTGACTTCTATTCCAACAAAGAGATTTCTACCATCAAATGCATGAAAATGCTGGGCAATTCAAATAGAGGCCTCAACCCTCTTCAAAAGAGATGACTTTACAGGTATTATGTGCTACCCATAGCACTTTATAGATTCTAACTGTAGTATTATAGCAAAATTCTACTCGATTGCCCTCTCAAAATACTCAGAAAAATGCAACAAAGAGCTGCCTTATGAATATCAGGTGCTTTTCAGATGTCATATACAGGAGAGATTGAGGCTATCTTGGACCTTCTTCCCATCTACCTTTACATCAAGAAATTATACAACTGATTTCATTCAAGGGGTTTTTCCCTTCCTCACAACTACATCATCAAATTGATTCTTTCTTTTAATGGACCCATCAATCATTATCCCTATGATCTGTCTCTTGAAACTCTGACTTTCAAGCAAAGACTTCATTTGAATAGTCTTCTTATCAACATAGACAATAAGAAGAACAAATTTCTCCCTTATTTTGATCCTCTCAATCATAAATTCTCCCCTGGACACTGTATAATTGACTTGTTTCTCAATAGATTTTCTTTCTATCCATAGGAGAAAAACATTAAGAATCATATCAAAAATCTTGATAATATTACTTTAACAGCTTCATCCAATCCCTCTTCATCCATTGTTGTATCTGATGCAAGCATAAAAAATCTTGTCGCTATGTCCATTTCACATATCCAAATGCATGATAAACCCATTATCAAAACTATTCATCATGCTATAAACATCACTTCTACCAAAGTAGAGCTGTTTGCCATTCACTGTGGCACTAATCAATCTATTGAATTCCCCCAGATCAAGAAGATTATCATCATCACAGATTCTTTGCACACTGCCAAGAGTATTTTTGATTCATCAATGTATCTGTTATGGAATGCTTTGGATATTAACATTTTTCTTTTTCTTTTATCTATTTTTCTTGATTTTATATTTTTTTTCTTTTGAATTTCTTTTTCTTTTAGTGACGATGAAGAGGCACATGACATCGCAGTCACATGACATGACATCATAAGGCCTAGAATGTGGTAGAAGGATCTGGAAGATGATATCAGGGCGCATGTATATAACATGGTAGCCTTGAGGTGAACATGAGAAAGGAGCATGGACATAAGGGCAGGGTTAATTATTAGTAGCATGGACCATATGGACTTTGTATAAATAGGACTCTAATACAGAAGAGGGTCCTTGTCAAGTTCTCTTGTGAACTTCCCACATTATATCCACTTAAGAGATTTACTCGCTGTATAGTCATTGGTCTTTGTGACTAGTGGTTGCTACAACAAACTGGCTGCTTTATTTATAAGTCGATAAAGATACCAAAAGCCTTAATTCATCTCCAAATTTCCCAAACAAATCATCTTGGGACTTTTGCAGAAAATGCAATTATGATTCTATTACCACTCAATGGAGAATGCTCTTCCAGGCATCAGATTTCAAAGGAAGAAATTTTTTAGAACTACTTGACAACAATCTAAATCCTATTGAACTGTCAGCTATCAAAGGAGGGCTGTGGCTTCAACAATTTGGTCTCTCTAATTCATTGTATGCTAGAGCTACTAGAGCCATCATCAATTATGCTCCTATCAGCGAGTATGGACTAAAATTTTTTCCTAGAGAAGATTTTTTGTGTCTATGTGAATATTATTCTATAGAATCTAAATGACATATCTTATATAAGTGTAAGAGATTCAACAGTTATTGGAATCTGAGAAGGGATACTATTACTCACTTCACATTATTCCTTATACATAACAGCAATGCCTTCTCCTTTGGAGAAGATATTGCTGTATCATCTCGCACATAGCTTATTTAATTTCAATTTTCCTTTTATTTCTTTCTCTCTTCTTTACTCTGTTTCTCTTCTGTTGTTGTTTCAGTCTGCATGTATGTAGTTATGAAGTAGCTACTATGGTCTGCCCTCATGCTCTGTGTAATAAATTATTGATTTCAAAAAAAAGCAGTCTGTGCCCATAGATATTCCTAAAAATTACTATGAGATTGAACCACAATATTTATATAGTTGCCTACAATAAGGGATTACTATGGAATTGGACCTACAATCTCAAGTAGGTTAGAAATAGATATAATACATATAAATAGAAGGGTCTTTTACTATGCCATTTCATCTTCAATATTATATTAACCTTAAGTTTCAAATAAGAAAATAAATTGAAATGAAAATGAAAATGAAAATGAGGAAGAAATTAAATTAAATTCTACTGTTTTCAATTCTGACATATATATGTGGGATATACAAAAGTGACAAAAAATATCTGAGATATTAGACTATCAGTAATTATAAAGTTTTGTTGGCTATTATCTTATGAATGGTTAGACAAATTTACATGATTGAACTTGTGTTGGAAAGTGCTCATAATGTTATGGAATGCTTTGACACTAACATTTTTCTTTCTCTTTTATCTATTTTTCTTGATTTTATATTTCTTTTCTTTGAATTTCTTTTTCTTTTTCTTTTTAGTGACGATGAAGAGGCACGTGACATCGCAGTCACATGACATGTCACATGACGTGACATCATAAGCCTAGAACATAGTGGAAAGATCTAGAAGATGACGTTAGGGCACATATATACAACATGGTGGCCTTGAGTAGGAAATGAGGTGGACATGAGGTTATAGCACAAACCAGATGTATTTAGTATATATAGGACTCTAATTTAGCAGAGACTCCTTGTCGAGTTCTCTCATGAATTCCCCACTTGATATCCAACTAAGAGATTTACCGTTTGTGTGATTATTTGTCTTTGTGATAAGTAGTTGCCACAACATATAAAATAGTTCCTAGTAATATATAGTATATTACATAACAATAAGTATTCATAAAGATACAAGTATATCAATATAGTGACATAATTAGTTATCTTTTAAAATTAGCCTGACATCTGTTATAATAAATAATATCTTTGTATCTAAGGATTAAATCTTAAACTTAATGATATCAATTATTCTTATTAATACTACATATTATCTACTATCATTATTCTTCTACAAAGATTACCTAAAATTCAAGTATCATAATTAGCAAGTAGTTCATTTTGTAATAAACAGATAATAAAATCACTGCAATACTAGCCCAACTTAGAGAGATGTGACATATAAGACATTACTCATTACTCAAAGGTTTATCTTTCAAGATTGGTATAAGCTGAGTCTTAGCCTCTATATCTCAATAATTTCAGTTATTGATTTCTAACAGATTTGTGACCTTGTTAGTATTTATAATAAGTATAGAATACTTGTCTGTACTATTTACAATCTTTATCAGTCCTTAAAGTTTGAAGATAGTAAAGTTCTAAAACTTCCATGTCTAAAAGTTACTGTTATATACATTATCTAGATATATAGAATATGAATGTTGAAATGATCTTTGGCTTCAGCTTATATACTATACTTCTACTAGTCATACTAGTTGTATATTTTGAAAGAGCTACTCAGAAAGACTTGTAGAGAATAAGTCTACCAGAATATAGTAAGATGTATTGTTGCCAACATTAGAAGATAATGTGATAATGTTAGTTTTGGTTGATTTTTAGAATAAGGTTTTATTCTACCTAGAGTATGTTATGACTTATATACTATAGATCATAGTCTGTATGCACACTACAACTAACTTACCCTAATATTCATATACTTTTCATAAAACTAGCATATTGTTGCTATACTATATGATATCATCTATGTTATGGTGTGCTTGGACACTAACATTTTTCTTTTTCTTTTATCTATTTTTCATGATTTAATATTTCTTTTCTTTTGATTTTTCTTTTCTTTTTCTTTTATTTTATTTTGATGATGAAGAGGCATATGACATGTCACATGATGTGATGTCATAGACCTAGACTTTGGGAGAAGGGACTAGAAGGATGATGTCAGAACACATATATATAGCATGATGTCCTTATAAAAAATATAAGATTGATATATAAACAATACATGGATATTAGGGTAAAGTTATTTATTGTTAGCATGGACCAGGACACTTTTGTATAAATAGTATATGAATATAGCAGGGACTCCTTGTCAAGTTCTCTTGTAATCTCCACTTAATATTCTACTAAGAGATTTACTCATTATACTACTATTAGTCTTGTGATTAGTAATTGCTCAACAATCTATTCCAAAATCTTCTATAACCTTCTCTGTGATATGTGACTGTCACAAGTGATGTCACATCATACCTTTCACCTAAGTTGAAAATAAAGAAAAGTAAAAATAAAAACCAAAAATAAAAGGAAAATAAAAAAATAAAATAAAAAAAAAGAAAATAGAATAAAGTCAAGTCCATCATTCACAACTCTGATAGGGTAGTTATCTAAGAATGAAAATTATAAGTGAGTTACTCTAGGTCTGCATAGTTCTTAAATGTTAGAATGAAAATTCATAGAGTTATTAGAAAGTTTGGTGAGAATATCCAAAATAAAATAGAAAGAGTTAATCTACGTTGGAAAAGATTTAGAAGTATAGATGGGTTGAGAAGCATTATCCATGAATTGGAACAAATGTGACCAGATTATGATATATAGCCAGTTAGAACTACTAGTCTATAATAGTCTAGTAGAAGTAGACATTATAAGAATAAAGGAATTTAGTAAGAGTAATATGAAAAAGTATACAGTTTGAGTTTTTGTTGAATATTGTTAAATGCAGTTCACACCTTGTTATCCAAAATCCAATAAATGTCTCTTAGAAGTCCAACTAGTTAGATAAGTGTTATCTAAGAATATGAAAGCAAAAGTTGGAATGACATTTGGCTTTAGCTCATGTGTTGCATCTTTATGAGTTGTACTGGTTACATATTTTGGAAGAGTACTTAAGAGACTAGAAAGATGAGGCTACCAAAAGGTAGTAAGATATATCATTACTAATACTGGAAGATAGTGTCAGTTTTGGTTAATTTTCAGAATAAGACTATTACAGTGTAAACTACCAATATACTAAGTGTTATAAGATGAGTGTGTGGACAGACTTTAGGGTTAGGGTTAGAACAGATAAGATATAGTAGTAGTATTATTATAGTCTATGACAAGAGAGAGAGGGTACATGACTGGGAAGTCACATGACATGATGTCATAGGCCTAGAGGAGTTTAAAGCGGTCTGGAAGGACTTAGGATCTAGAAGGATCAGGAAGAGTCTAGGGTTAGGATGACGTCAAGGAATATGAGTTCCTCATAGTGTACACATAGTGTATGCATGGTCAACAGAGATTAAAGAGTATAATGTCAGGGCACATGGATATGGCATGGTGGCCTTGAGGAAGACACATAGAAGATGAGTAATGGACATGAGGACAGGGCATAGATATTAGGGTAGGACAATGCACAGTCATAGCATGGACTATGGATATTTATATAAATAGTCAGTAGAATACTATTGTGGTTCCCTGTCGAGTTCTCTTGTGAATACACAACTCGTATTTCCTACTAGATATCCCTTCTGAGAGATTTACTTGTAGTGCTGCTATTAGACTTTGTGTCTAGTGGTTGCCACAACACTAAGTACACTACCTAAGGTAGTTGTCTAAAATAGAGAATACTAAGCAAGTTACCTGTCAGGTGTGGTTCATACTGGGGTGGAAGTCTGCAGAATGGACTCATAGATGAGCGGACTTGTGAAATAATCTTGACTTCAGCATATATGCTACACCATCTGTTTGCCATATGGTCACAACTTCAGATGATGGGAAGAAGTCTGAGATGGGAGTGAGTACTGATTGGTATGTTGCCGTTGAACACTGAAGATCGAGTTCAATAAGAGTTTATCTTCATCGATTATCAGACTAGCAAATTACAGTGTAACTACTAGTCTTATATACAAACAGAATATATAGGAGATGCTCAGGGTTTCAGTGGTAAAATTCCTATTACCCCGAGCAGAGGTTTCAGTGTTGAGACACTGACAGAAGTAACTCCATCATAGAAGACCAAGTTGAATAGGAGTATCTCCGCTGTGGAACATGGAATACCCAGATAGTTGCAGCACTGCTATGAGACGTGTTGTGAGAAAAGTGGCCACCATGGAAGGCGGGCTTGTATGTTTTGGAGGTGACTCCACCATGGGGATGTAGTTTCCAGACAAGTGGACTTGTATATGACATTACCTTGATTTCTAATAATCCTCAAATATTAGAAATAGAGTTTCATAGAGTTAGCAAGAGTCCAGTGAGAATGTATAAGGTGAAATAGCAAAAGGTGATTCACACTGGAAGAGGTTAGGGAGTGCAGATAAGGGAAGAGGCATTATCTGTGGGTTGGAATAGATATAGTCAGATTGGGATGTAACAAATATCATAGGCAGGAAGCCTTTTGAGAACTCTTCCTAATTTTTTTAAGGCTGAACAAAAAAGTCTTGGAGAACTCAATTTTATAAAGGTAAAAACAAGGAATCTGAGATCAAAACTAATAATCAGAAGGAGCATTCTTATATGCAAGCATCTTCAGTCAATATTAGGAATATTATAAAGATTAAAGAATTCTTCCTAAATCTCTCTCTCAAGAAGATAGAAGACATTTACAAAGTCATTAATGACATAAGGAAAAAGAAACCAAAGTTTAAAATGACTACAAAAGGTCTATCTAGAAGACAAGTTCTGGTATTTATAAGCCCAGAAAATTCAAAGAAATTCATGATTTTATCTGGCCAACACATAGCTAATATCAATAAGGCCTTGGAAAACATCAAATCAAATGTATTAGCTGATTATATCAGGGCTGATAATAGAAGCCTTGCTATTGTTACTAACAAGGTCACTTTAGAATCAGATCTAACCACCATTGAGAAAAATACCAATGTTATTGAGTCCAGAGAAGTTACAACACCAAGATTGCCACAATCCAAGTCTTATCTCAAGATCTTGGGAATTCCATATCTCATTGAGGAAACTAACATTTCCATTACTGCTGACATAATAGAAAAAGTTATCCAATCCACACATATTTTTAACGATGTGGTGCTTGCTTCAAAACTGAGAATAATCAAGGCTTTTTCCAAGTTGGACTTGTGTCATATTCCAAACTTCACAAATTTACTTGGACTTTACATGGAGTTTTCCCTCTCCAAATCTGAACTCCTATATAGCGTTTTACTAATGAAACACTTACTTGGAGATCTGTTTTAGTTACTCCTTTTGTTATTTTATGTATTTAAGGCTGGTAACCACTTTGTAATGGCTAGCCTGATAATCAACTAAAGTCAACACTAAATCTCCAGTGTCAATGGTAACATACTTTACTCCTCTCCTTATAACTCTTTACAAGACCATCCTCTGAAATTGCAACCACATGGCTTATAGGAGGCACAACATATAAGTTAAGGCCAAGGTTGTTCCAGTAAGTCTGCATCACCAAGCTCATTGCATGGAGTTTCTACACTCTGTGGACTTTCACCTTTAAGTGTGAACTACATCTAACAACTTGGCAGTCATTTGTATCAACATATAGGATACTTAAAGTAAAGTCAAGGCTAAATCATTAATTAATAAGTATTTTAACATAGGAAGTTATATTATTATTGTCTAAGGTACAAATATGAATCTGGATATACTATAATGCAAAATCTGTTGGAAATGGGGGCATACTATATTCTTTTGCCATGCACATGGAGCAAAGTGTGTCAAATGTAATAGATCTTACAATGTTGAACACCACCATCATATAGTGTGGTGTTGTAAAGCAAAATTTAAACTGAACTCTCCCAAGATTGGAGACAAAACAAGACAAACTATGCTCTGACATGTTCAAATGTGTAAACTGTAAAGGAGATTACCAAGTGGATAGCAATTTGTGCCTATTCTAGAAGTATATATTTAATAAGAAATGGTATGTGAAAAAATATCAAAAGCTTTGTGAAAGCAGAAGCAAGTTAATCCACTCAGCTGTGGGTAAAGTTAGGTTATGATTTTAAAAAATCTCAAGTTTTTTTTCACAGAATGTTCACAAGAACAAACTACTTGATAAAATAATTTTAGAAAACAAAAAAGAGTTTGATGTCATTTTTATCCAGAAACCACCATGGTCTTACATTTGGAATATTCCAAGTTTATAAAATGAGGAGGGCAATAATAATCTATGTCAACATTCAACTTATTCAACTGTGTTTTCACTAAGAAAAGACATTTTAAATCACAGAGATATTAATTGTATTTCCTTTTTCAATAATGATTCTATTTTCTATATGATTAACATTTATTTAGGCAATCACCAATTAGCCTTAAAGTATCTCAAGAATACTGAGGGCAATATTTATAACATTCTTGTTTTGACTGGAGACTTTAACATTAGAGATAGTAATTGGGATTCTCTTTATTCCCATCATTTGGCTTACAGTGATATCCTTATGGAAATTGCTGATTCCTTAGAATTGGGTCTATCATCTCCTGTTCATCAACTCCCTACTCAATATGTGGACAATGTTAATAACTATTATTCAGTTATTGACCTGATGTTTCTTTGACCAGATTCAGTTGAATTTAACAATTATTTTATTTTACCAGAATCTTGATATCTATTGGATCACACTCCTTTAAAAATTGATATTTCCATCAGTAAGGAATTCATTCAAGACAGGTGATAAACAATCATCAGAAATAGCAAAGAAGAAGAAAATTTCATTGTGGATCTTACAAATACTTTAGAGAATATTGTCACAACTACCATACCAAATAAAGAGTCTCTTGAAGAAATAGTTCAAAAATATGCAAGAATCTTGAACCATCTTTGGTACAAATTTTCCAAGAATGCCAGCATCACTAAATAATCTAAGGCATGGTAGAATAATGAGTGCAATACCAAATTAAATATGTATTGTACATCCAAGTCACTTGAGGATTGGAAGAAGTTCAAAGGGTTTGTTAAACTAACAAAACACTCATTTTTTGACAAGAAAATTCAAGAAATCACATTAAAAAACAAGTAACCCCAGAATCTTATAAACTGGATCAAAAAATAAAAACTTCCTGCTATTGAAGCACTTCATTTCAATAAACATCCTTGCATCAAACTTGAAGATATGTGGCAAGCTCTACACCAAACATTCAATTCAGCACAAAACTATCAAGTCAATGTTCAACTTTTAGATAAATCCCCTTGAATCTACCTTTAGAATAGCTATCATTTTTGAAAGAAGAATTTAGAAGTGTGATTAGCAAATGTAGCAACTCATTCACTCCAGGACTAGATTGCATTTCTTGGAGACACCTTAAAGTAATTATAAACAGTGATAAGTATCTATTAAATATAGTCAATATTGCTAATACCTATATTGATCTTGGTCATTGGCTTCCTTACTTCAAGATGTTCACCTCAATCATAATCCCTAAACTGAACAAGACATTGTATGATTTATCCAAGATGTTTTGTCCAATAGTTCTTCTCAACACTCTGGAAAAACTTATTGAGAAAGTTATTGGAGAGAGATTACAACATTACTCTATTACATCAAATTTTGTACATTCTAATCAACTGGGTGATGTTATAAGATGAGTGTGTGGACAGACTTTAGGGTTAGGGTTAGGACAGATAAGATATAATAGTAGTAGTATTATTAGTCTACGATGAGAGAGAGAGAGGGCATGTGACTGGGAAGTCACATGACATGATGTCA
>Ga0157358_1000631_pt1 | contig 14865 bp, 11 predicted proteins | sample AttcapACBM2_FD_111484 | JGI IMG/M metagenome (GOLD analysis project Ga0157358, IMG submission 111484) | Fungus gardens microbial communities from leaf cutter ant in Botucatu, State of São Paulo, Brazil - Atta capiguara ACBM2 | ecosystem: Host-associated > Fungi > Mycelium > Unclassified ...
GCGGATTGCAAATCCGCCTACCTCGGTTCGACTCCGGGACGCGCCTCCACTTTACACCCATGCCCGGGTGGTGAAATCGGTAGACACAAGGGATTTAAAATCCCTCGGCTTATGGCTGTGCGGGTTCAAGTCCCGCCCCGGGCACCACGCTTTGACTACCGATTAAAACAAATAAAAACAAGCACTTTGTGCAATGTCGTGAAGCCGCCGCAAGGCGGTTTTTTTGTGCCTGAAAATACCCGCCTGACATCATTTTTTTGTGTGTGCATGACTATTCATTTTTCCTGATTACCTGGCACTGGAACTATTTTAACCTTTCTGTCATAGCGCATAGTTTGTTCGATATTTTGCGCCTGAAATTCCCCGTCTGAAATCATGATGCGTACATGGTTACCCCTTTTTCCTGACTATCCGGCACCGCAACTATTTAAACCGCTCTGGTATGGTGGGGCGCTGCCGCCTCGCTTTATATTCTGTCAATGCTTTTCAGGAATAAAAAACCTTTATCGCGGGCTGCTGGCTTGCCGTGCAGGCGCAGAGCCTGTTTTGCGATAATTTTCCCAGGACCACGGCAAACCGCTTTCTGTCGACTATGATCCTTGATTATAATCATGCTCTGTTTTTTGTTAGCAACCTAATTATCAGGCTTCTATATATTGAATATTCAGGATCTCACCTTTTCCCGGCTGCTTCACCTGACTGCTCAGGCCTGGCGGCAGGCGATCGATCGTCGTGTGAAAGAAGATGGTTTAACCACCAGCAGCTGGATGGCGATAGCGACGCTGGCAACGCAAACCGCGCCCGTCAGCCAAAAAGAGCTGGCGCTGGCGCTGGGCCTGGAAGAGGCGACGATAGTGCCGCTGGTGGATCGGCTGGTTAAACAGCAGCTGGTGGTGCGAACGCAGCCGCCGGAAGATCGCCGCAAACGTCTGGTCGCCATTACGCCAGCGGGAACGGCCCTGCATCAGCAGCTGGCGGGCGAGATAGAAAAGCTGCGTAACGAGCTGCTGGCGACCATCAGCCGCGACGAATTAATCGTCGCACAGCGAGTGCTGCAAAAACTGTTGAAAGCGACCGAGGCGAAATAGCGTGCGCGCTAACCGTCCCGATCCTTTCGCGCCGCGCGAATGGGCGCCAGGCGAAAAGCCGATGCTGCCCGGATCGCCCTCAACACCTCTCCATCCCACGCCAAAACGCATCGCCTTTGGTCTGATCGGACTGCTGATTTCCGTTACCGGCGCGCTGAGTAATGCGCTGGTTACGGCGAATCTGAGCAATTTACAGGGCGTGTTTGGCGCCTACAGCAATGAAATAGCCTGGCTGCCTTCGGTTTACGTGATGGGCAACATTTCTATTAACCTGCTGCTGGTGAAATTCCGCCAGCAGTATGGTCTGCGCGCCTTTACCGAAGCCTTCCTGGTGCTTTACGCGCTGGTGTCTTTCTTTCATCTGCTGGTTAACGATCTTAGCTCGGCGATTATCGTGCGCGCCGCCCACGGCATGGTAGGCGCGGCCCTTAGCTCGCTGGGCATTTATTATCAGGTGCAGGCCTGGCCGGCAAAGCATCGCTTAAAAGCGATGGCTATCGGCCTGGGCGCTTCACAGCTGGCTATCCCGCTGGCGCGCCTCTTTTCCAGCGAGCTGCTGCAGCTGGAGCAGTGGCGTGGTCTTTACCTGTTTGAGCTTGGGCTGGCGATGATCTGCCTGGGGGCGGTGCTGATCCTGAAGCTGCCGCCGGGCGATCGTATGAAGGTGTTTGAAAAGAAGGATTTTCTGACCTTTATGCTGATGGCGCCGGGTATGGCGCTGTTTTGCGCCGTGCTGTCGCTGGGCCGCATTGAGTGGTGGACCAGCACGCCGTGGCTGGGCGTATGTCTGGCGCTCGGGCTGGTGCTGGTGATTGCCGCCGTGGTGCTTGAACATAACCGCAGCAATCCCTTAATCAATACGCGCTGGCTGCGTACCGGTGCCATTTTCCGTCTTGGCATCGTGATGGTGATGCTGCGCGTCACGCTGGCCGAGCAGAATACCGGCGCTATTGGCTATTTACAGCAGGTCGGGCTGCTGAACGATCAGATGCAGGGCCTGGCGCTGGCTATCCTGCTGGGGGTGATTGCCGGCATCGCCACCAGCGCGCTGACCATCAATGTTAAACATCTTAGCTGGCCAATCGTGGTGTCGCTGCTGTTGATTATCGTAGCCTCGTTGATGGACGCACAGTCAAGCCCTTTGACCCGCGGCAACAATATGTATTTCAGCCAGTTCCTGCTGGGTTTCAGCAGCACCTTCTTTATTGCGCCCGCGCTGCTGCTGAATATCGGCAGCGTAGTGACCCAGCCGAAAAACCTGGTCAGCCTGGTGGTGCTGTTCGGCATGAGCCAGAATCTGGGCGGCCTGATCGGATCGGCGCTGCTGGGAACGTTTCAGGTGTGGCGGGAAAAATATCACTCCAGCCTGCTGGGCGACCAGCTCTCCCTGCTGGATCCCAACGTCACCGAGCGGCTGTCGCAATATTCAGGGCTGTTCAACAGCCTGATCGGCGATCCCGCTCAGCTCAGCGCGCAGAGTACGGCGCAGCTACAGACGGTAGCTACGCTGCAGGCAAACGTGCTGGCTTACAATGATACCTATCTTCTTACGGCCGGCATGGCCTTTGTCACATTAATCTGGGTACTGTGGCGTCTGTCGCGGCTGCGCTATCTCAACTGGCAGCAGGCCAAACGCGAAGCGGAAGCGGAAAGGCAGATGCTGCAGGCGAATAAAATAATGAGGAATGAATGAGTCAGCAGGAACAGAGCCAGCTCGCCGAGCGTGAACGCAATAACAGGCTACGGATCATCTCTATAGTGACGGGCGCAGGCATTGCCCTGGTCGGGGTACTGGTGATCCTTTATGCCTGGCAGCTGCCGCCTTTCACCAGTTCAGTTCAGTCTACGGAAAACGCCTACGTGCGCGGCCAGGTCACGTTTATCAGTCCGCAGGTCAGCGGCTACGTCACCGCCGTCAACGTGCTGGATTACCAGCCGGTGCGTAAGGGCGAGGTGATGATGACCATTGACGATCGTATTTACCGGCAGCGGGTGCATCAGGCGCGGGCGCAGCTGGCGATCAAAAAGGCGGCGCTGGAGAACAACGTCCAGCAGCGGCGCAGCGCGCAGGCGGTGATCGCCCGCAACCAGGCCGTGCTGGAAAATGCCAAAGCTCAGGCGCTTAAAAGCGGGCTGGATTTAAAGCGCGTCGAGAATCTGGTGTCTGACGGCTCGCTGTCCGTGCGCGAGCGCGACGCCTCCCGCGCCAGCAATGCCCAGACGCTGGCCGAAGTGCAGCAGGCGAAAGCCACGCTGGAAGTTTCCCGTCAGGATCTGCAAACCGCGATTGTTAACCATGCCTCAATGGAGGCGGACGTGGCGAATGCGCAGGCCGCGCTGGAGCTGGCGCAGATCGATCTGGACAATACCCGCATTATCGCGCCGCGCGACGGCCAGCTGGGGCAGATTGCCGTTCGCCTGGGCGCTTACGTGGCGGCAGGCACCCGGCTTACCTCGCTGGTGCCGCCGCAGAAGTGGGTCGTTGCCAATATGAAAGAGACGCAGATGGCGCATATCCGGCCTGGCCTGCCCGTGACCTTTACCGTCGACGCGCTGAACGGCGAAGCGTATCAGGGTAAAGTTGAATATATTTCGCCTGCGGCCGGTTCGGAGTTCAGCGCGATTTCGCCGGATAACGCTACCGGCAACTTTGTCAAAATCGCCCAGCGTATTCCGGTGCGGATAGCCATTACCAGCGAAAAAGTAGAGCGTCTGCGTCCCGGCATGTCCGTTGAGGTGAATATCGATACCGCCGCCGGAGATTCGAAATGAGGCCTCGGGCGCTGGCGCTGCTGATCGTTATCCTGCTGCCCGTCGGCTGCGCCACCAAAGTCGAAAAGGCGCCGGGATCGCTGCCCGTTCCGGCGCAGTGGCGCCATCAGGCCGGGCCTTCCTCGCCCGTAGAAGCCGGATGGTGGCGCGCCTTTGGCGATCGCGATCTGAACGTGCTGGTTGAGCAGGCGCTGAAGCATAATCTGGATATCCTTACCGCTCGCTCCCGCGTCGATCAGTACCGTGCTGAGCTGCGGGCGGCCGAGGGTGATAACTTTCCCACGCTGAGCGCAGGCGGCTCCGCCAGCCACGCCAGAGCGCTCTCGTCGGTCAGCGGCCAGCCCCATGAATCTGCCGTATTTCAAGGGTTGCTCCAGGCCAATTATGAGGTGGATTTATGGGGCGCACGCAGCAGCAACATTGCGGCCGCTGAGTCCTCGCTGGCGGCAATCCAGGCCGCGTCTTCTGCCGCAGAGTTGACCGTAGCCAGCTCGGTGGCCTCTGGCTATATGACGCTGCTGGCGCTGGACGAGCAGCTGCGCGTAACGGAGGCGACGCTCGCCACGCGTGAGAATTCGCTGCGGCTGGCGCAACGGCAGTTTGAAACCGGCTATACCTCCAGGCTGGAATGGGTGCAGTCGCAGTCGGAATACCAGACGGCAAAAGCGCAGATCCCGGTGCTGCGGCATCAGATTGCGCAGCAGGAAAATGCGCTCAGCATCCTGGTGGGGATGAATCCTCGCGAAATCGCCCGACAGGGCCGTTTTAAGCAGGTCGCTCCACAGCAGCTGCCTTCTCTGCTGCCTTCCGAACTTTTGCAGCGGCGTCCGGACATCGTTCAGGCCCAGCGCCTGCTGCTGGCGGCGGACGCCACGCTGGCCTCCTCGAAAGCGCGCCTGCTGCCTTCGCTGAATTTGACGGCCAGCGGCACGCTGCAAAGCGCCGCGCTGCATCAGCTGGCGGATAATCCGTTCCGGCTCTGGAGCATCGGCGGCAGCGTGCTGGCGCCCATCCTCAACCGCGAGGCGCTGACGGCGCAGGTCGATGTCTCTATGGCGGCCCGCAATCAGGCGCTGTTTAACTATGAGAAGGTGGTGCGCAACGCTTTCAGCGAGGTGAACAACGATCTGGATGCTATTGCTCGCTATAAAGAGCAGCTGGCGGAGCTGCAAACCCAGGAGCAGGTAGTGAGCGAAGCGCTGCATATTGCCAATAATCGTTATCAGAACGGTTACGCATCTTATCTGGAGGCGCTGGACGCGCAGCGAACGCTGTTCAGCACCCAGCTGAACCTGGTGCAGGTAAAAAATAATTTACTGCAGGCGCAGATAGATCTGTATCGGGCGCTGGGCGGCGGCTGGCAGGCGGGAGACGCTGGCAGCGGATAAAACCCTGCGCAACTAATGGATTACTTCTCTTAAAGTGGCGGTAAAAGTGGGGTTTACCGCTTGCATTCCCGGCAGCTATAAAGATAATCGCAATCCGAATAATAATGATTATCACTCAGCTTGCTATCAGGGAACCGCCATGGCCCATACACGCCTGTTTCACCGCCGCTTCAATTTTACGCTGCTGGCGACGTTTATCGCGTCCGCCGGTACGCCAGCTATGTCGGCAGAAACGCCTGCCGCCGCAAAAACAGTCTCTGCCGCCGCCAACGTCCCGGCCGACAAGACCATGACCGTTATTGCCACAGGCGCGGATAATTTCAAATCGGGCGGCGACCAGCTGGTGCCCGCTTATCTGGAAGGGCAGGTCGCCAACGGCGGCCGCCTGGGCATGCTTGGCGAGCAGAATGCGCATGATGTGCCTTTCAACGTGATCGGCTACACCAGCAAGATGATCCAGGATCGGCAGGCGCAAACGCTGAAGGATGTGGTTGCTAATGACGCCTCGGTACAGAACGTGCAGGGCTACGGCAACTTTGCGGAAACTTATCGCATTCGCGGTTTCGATCTGGACGGCGACGATATGACCTTCGGCGGGCTGCCTGGCGTGATGCCGCGTCAGGTCGTTTCTACCCAGATGGTGGATCGCGTGGAAATCTTTAAGGGATCTAACGCGCTGATTAATGGTGCCGCCACCAGCGGCGTCGGCGGCATGATTAACCTGGAGCCTAAACATGCCGAAGACGCGCCGTTGACTCAACTGGGCGTAGATTATACCTCTTCTTCCCAGGCAGGGACGTCGCTGGACGTAGGACGCCGCTTCGGTGACAGCAACCAGTGGGGCGTGCGCGCCAACGTATTGCATCGTGAAGGTGAAACGGCGATTGATAACGAAAAGCGCCGCACCACATTAGCCTCGCTGGGACTGGACTATCGCGGCGACAGGCTGCGCACTTCGCTGGATCTTGGCTATCAGAAGCAGGCGTTCCACGGCGGGCGCATTGGCGTTAACGTCAGCGGCGTCGATTTTATTCCCGCCGTGCCGCGCGCAACCAGCAACTACAGCCAGAACTGGGTTTACAGCAACCTGGAAAGCGAATTTGGCATGGCGCGCGCGGAATACGATCTCACCGACAGCTGGACAGCTTACGGTGCCGTGGGCGGCCAGCACTCTCACGAAATGGGCGCTTACGGTACGCCGAAACTGCTTGATGAAGACGGATCGGCGACCATCAGCCGTATGGATACCAATAAATATGTCGACGCCTTCAGCGGCATGGGCGGCGTTCGCGGTAATTTCCACACCGGTTTCGTCAGCCACAGCGTCAACATCGGCTATTCGGCACAGACTAAACGTGAAAAAACCGCCTATGGCATGGCGCTGACGCCGCAGGCGACCAATATCTATCAGACCTCCGCCGTACCGGCGCCAGCCAACACCTATTTCGGCGGCGATCTTGACGATCCTCGCCCCACCAGTCGGATCCGTACGCAGGGCGTTCTGCTGGCCGATACGCTCGGCTTTCTGGATGATAAGATTTTGCTGACGGCAGGCGTACGGCATCAGAAGGTGGTGGTGCGTAACTATGCTTACGGCACGGCGATCGAAGATACCGACTCGCGCTTTACCCAATCGCGCTGGACGCCGGGCTACGGGCTGGTGGTGAAACCCTGGGAAACGGTTTCGCTTTACGCTAACCATATTGAAGCGCTGCAGCCGGGCGACACGGCCACCAGCGACGCAAAGAACGCGGGACAGGTCACCGGTATTTCACTTTCCAAACAGAATGAAGTGGGCGTGAAGCTTGATAGCGGTCGTCTCGGCGGGTCGCTGGCGCTGTTTGAAATCAAAAAACCAACCGGCATTATTAACCAGCAAACGCAGATGTTTGGGCTTTACGGCGAGCAGCGCAACCGTGGCGTGGAGCTGAATCTCTTCGGCGAACCGGTTTACGGCGTGCGGCTGAACGGTAGCGCCACCTGGCTGGATCCAAAAATGACCAAAACGGAAGATGGCCTCTACGAAGGGAAAAACGCTATCGGCGTGGCGAACTTCTATACGGTGCTGGGCGCGGAATATGATATCAAACCGGTTGAAGGGCTGACGGCGCTGGCGCGGGTGACGCATTCCGGTTCGCAGTACGCCAACGCCGCCAATAGCAAAAAGCTGAACAGCTACACCACGCTGGACTTAGGGCTGCGCTACCGCATAAGCGTGCAGCAAAACGAGATGACCTGGCGTCTGGGCGTGGAAAACGTCACCAACAGGAAGTACTGGTCGGGCGTGGAAAGCTATGGCTCTTATATCTATCAGGGAAACCCTCGCCAGCTTAAGCTTTCAATGGCCTACGATTTCTGATTATTTCCTGCTAAATCCGCGAGGCGTTCGTTGCAAAAAAGGGACGAGCGTCTCGCTTTAAACCGTCTCAATTTTCACCGGTAGCCCGGCTGAATTTTCCAGATTAATCTGTAATTTATTGTTCTTACTGGTAATATTAAGAAACATTACTCTACATTTACATTTGTCTAACAAAGGTGCGTTAAGCTTTAGTGAGGCTGAACAATTATCAGGCTCCGTAACGTCTTTTAGCGCCATATAAAGCTAAAGCTTGTTCTGTTTTACTGTCAGGACCCTACGTTATCTCTTTTCCTTCCACGCAACTCAATGGTGAACAATGTGCTGATTAAGAAAAAGAAGGTCAGGTCCCACACGGAAGATCGTTACCTGGCGTTAGTATTGGCCACCACGGCAGGGATTTTGAACGCTATGGCGCTGGGCGCGTTTGGCTTTTTCCCCTCGCATATGACAGGAAACACCTCGCAGATCTCCTCAGAAGTTTTCAGCGCCGATATGCAAGGCCTGGTTTTTCTGGCGGTGCTGATCGCGGCTTTTGTCATTGGCTCCGTCTGTGCAAGATTTATGGTGCTGGCGGGACTAAAAAAGAATTTCAGAACCATTTTCTGCCTGATTATCCTGGCAGAAAGCGTGGTGCTCTCTCTGATCTCCGTTTTTGAGCTGGCTTTCTATTCGCCGGGCAATAACAAGGAAATATCGGTGCTGCTGGGTTTCCTGATGGGCATCCATAACTCGACGTCCACGCAGCTTTCCAACGGGCGGGTCAGGGCAACGCACATCACCGGCACGCTGACGGATGCGGGTATCGCCTTAGGCTCGTTCGTCTCTTCCTTTATCAGCCATGTTTCTTACAGCGAGCGCCGCTTTCAGCAGAAACAGCTTTATACCCATCTGACCACCGTCTTTTCCTTTTTGACCGGCTGTATCGTGGGCCTGCTGCTGTTCAGATTCGCCGGCTTTGTGGCGATGCTGGGGCTGGGCGTGTTCCTGGCGGTCGTGGCGCTTTGGGCAATCGCCGTCACGCTGCACAGAGCTAAAAAAAACGTTTACGGACTAAATAAGATACGTCTGTCTTAAAGCTTTATTATCTGGCCGGCAGGGAAGCCGACTCTCCTCTTTTTTTAAACGCCCGTCTTATTTCCTTCCTGTTTTACTTCAGATTATTCTTAGCTTTTCATGCGCCAATACTTTATTATATTTTATGAGTACACGCTGCTGCTCTGAGAGGTAAGACATGACTTTAATAAGGGATTCCATCCTGAAAAAGGCCGTGCGCGATGGGGTGCTCCATCGCGGTACGCTAAGGATCTGTAACTTTAGTAAATCACTGGATAACGACATTGATGTCTCGCCTGCGGGCGGCTTTATTGATTTTCTTAAGGGTATGGATGTAATAAAAGAAGAGTATGCAAAGAAAGGATTCGTTAAAAAAAATCGCGCTCTGTTTCTTTATAATGAAGGACTGGTCGATAAAAACAGTACGCTGTTGCTGGCTCGTAAAGGCGATCGGGTGTTAGGCACGATAGGCGTTATCAGAGAGAAAAATAATAAACTGCCGTGCAGTAAGCTTTTTGCCGAAGAGCTGCAGACGCTTAATCTCCAGCATCGACAGGTGACGGAAATCGGCGCGCTCTCCATTAAGAGCGATGCGGGCACGGAAAACCTGGTGTTTATGCTTTATCTGAAGACGATGATGTACGCCATTTTTGTGGATAAAGTGGACGACATCGTGGTGCAGGTCAGAGAAAAAGTGGCTGCTTTTTATATCAGAAACTTGCTGTTTGAACAGATTGGCGCAACCAAAATCCATCCTGATTACGGCAATATACATACCTGTCTTCTACGGGTTGATGTTAAGGCCATCCGGGAAAAAATTTACGAAAAGCCGCAATACGGTACCCGAGGCTGGATAAGAATATTACACGAGCTGGGCCTGCTGGCCGAATACAAGAAAACCTGCCATCAGAGCTGGCTGTGTAACAAATTTACCCTGGATAAAAAGGACGCTGAGCTTTATCACTATCTTTGCCATCTATAAATTATTCCAGTAGTAATGAATTTGCAATAATAACTACGTATGCTTTATGCATTTGCTTTTCTGGCGCTGTTGCCGCTCAGGGAAAATAAAGACTTTCTTTCTCTGTTGATATTTATTGTTGCTGCTATTAATTTTCATTGAAAATAAACTCAGGTCTCAATGCTGGCGAGGGGCGTATTGCGCATGCCTGTTATTATTAAACGAATATGAAACTATCGTGCGGATTGCTTTATAAGTGAGCTTAATTATTGATAAATAAAAATCGGGGTTCAAAATTGAGACGATAGTAGCATTAAATAAGGCTATTTATCTTTGCGTCCCCAGGCAGGGATTATGATACACTCCCTTTTTTATGCGCGGCAGATGTACGATAACTGAAGGAATCAGCGACGCTAAAGCGTAAATTTTATTTATGCGCTGCCTTGTCAGAACGATAACGCTTTGCCCGGAGTGCCTTGCGTATTTAACAGAGCAGGGCTGGCAGCGTGTCAGGCCAGCCGACAGTGATTAACATGACAGAACCAACGCAAGAAAGCCTTTCCGGCGAGTCGCGTCACCAGCTTGACGATGCCCATTTTGCTATTGTGGTGCTTGCAGTCGCTTCCTTTACGCTGATAATCTTTGTGCTACTGGTTACGTTATTAATGACGTAATGGTTGTCAGGATGGAGGTAAAAGAGCATGGACACTCGCGAAGATCGCCTGCTGGCGCTCACAGGATTGCTGGCCGCCGGGCTGATTGCCGTGGCGGTTATCTTTGTGCTGACCTGGCTGTCAGACGTGCGGCGCACGCCGGTGCCTTACCCACTGCAGGAGTGCGCGCCGCCCTCGTCCGTTATCCCCCTAAAGACTTCATCCTGATATGCTGGCTGCGCAGCTCCAGCGCATAGGGCTCGCAAATCGTGCGGTTGCCGTTGGCATCAGGCAGGCCAAACAGCCCGCCCGGCGAGCGGCGATCGTCGGCCCATGAAGGGTAGTCCACCACCGGAAAAATCGAAACGCCTTCCACATCTGCACCCTGATCCCTGGCCTGCATGACCTGTGCTACAACGTTTCGCAGCCACGGCGCGCGCTTATCGCCTTCCGCGCCCGTTTCCGCTATCAGCAGCGGTCGTTGATAGCGCTGCCAGACCTCCAGCAGCAGGCTGGACAGCTCGCGATATTCAGCCTGTTCGGGCGTAAGCGGATCGCCGTTTAAATACCATTGGTTATCGGGATAGTAATTAAGGCCGATAATATCCAGCAGCGAAGGATCGCCGCCCAGCTCGGGCATCAGCCGCCCGCTTAGCATATCCCAGGCCTCAAACTGCGCGTCGTGCTGGCGCTGAGCCTCTTCGCGAGCGGCCGCTGACGCTTCGTGGGTGGCGATATGTACCAGCGGATCGGTCAGCACAAATCTTGCGCCCGGCAGCTCTTCGCGAATAGCGCGCATCGCGGCAAGCGAAGCCCTGACCAGCTGCTGCTTCAGCGCCTTGCCACGGCCCGTCACGCCGGGATTAAACAGCGCGGCTTCGGCGCCTGCCCATGCCCAGAACGAAATCTGATTAACCGGGGTGAAAAAAGGCGTCTCGTAGCCTTCGTCCCGCATCAGACAAGCCATAGCACGCGCAAAGGCGGCAAAGCGATCGACAAAGGCCGGCTGCCAGATATCCAGGCCGTCGGGCCAGCCAAAGTGCGCCAGCTCCCAGATAATTTCCAGCCCGTTGTTTTCCGCGGCGTGCAGCATAGGCAGAAAGGTCGACCAGTCGTAGTTGCCCGGCGTTTTTTCAATCAAATACCAGCGGGCGCTGTCGCGCGCGGTGAGCAGCTGGTTAGCCGCCAGCTGTGCATAATCCTTCTCCAGCAGCATATCGTGGCCGCTGTTGATCACCAGATCCACTCTTTTTCCCTCGCCCCGACAGGCGGTGGAGCAGGCGAAACTGCCCTGGAAAAAGCTTTTGAACAGCGGCTGGTCGCGCCTCTGAGACGGCAGCGGATGCGTTACTCTCATGACGTTTTCCTCATAGCAAAACCTGCGCGATATGCGCTAAGTCTAGACCAATTGGTATTAACGACTATGTTTATCACTGCTGCCGCACCGCTATCAGAACAGTCGCATGACAATCTGCCATAACTGGAACAATAATAGAGAGTGCCTGAATTGTTCCTCACCGCCTGTATATCGGGAAGTTAAAATAAGGAAGAACCGTGGTTGAAGCTTTTGCGCCAGAAGATGAGCCAGCCGCGCGCGCGTCGCTGACGAGCGCCGTTTCCTCTCTGGTAGAGAGTCACCCTGAACACAGCGGCATTTATCCGCTGGAAGAGGGCCTGGACGCCTTTGCCGCCCGCTATCAGCTGATGGCTAACGCCGAACGCACGCTGGATATTCAGTACTATATCTGGCAGGACGATATGTCCGGCCGTCTGCTGTTCAGCGCCGTGTTGGCGGCAGCAGATCGCGGCGTGCAGGTGCGGCTGCTGCTGGATGACAACAATACGATGGGGCTGGACCACACGCTAAGCGAGCTGAGCCGCCATAAAAATATTCAGGTTCGGCTGTTTAATGCCTTCTCGTTTCGTACGCTGCGCGCGCTGGGCTATCTTACCGATTTCGCCCGGCTTAACCGCCGTATGCACAACAAGAGTTTTACCGTCGATCGGGAAGTCACCATCGTGGGTGGCCGTAACGTAGGCGATGAATACTTTGGCGCCGGCGACGAACCGCTCTTTTCCGATCTGGATGTGATGGCTATCGGCCCGGTAGTGAACGAGGTGACGGATGACTTTGAACGTTACTGGGAAAGCCATGCCGTGCAGCCCTTCAGTAAAGTGGTGGATATTGAGCATGAAGCTGAACGCGCAGCGGCGTCGCTGCCCGCCGAGTGGCTGAATAACCCGCAGGTGAAACGCTATCTGCAACGTATTGAAGTCTCCTCCTTTACTACGCAGCTGGCCGCGGGCGATCTGCCGCTTACCTGGGCTAAAACGCGCCTGCTCAGCGACGATCCTCGTAAGGGATTGGGCCGTGCCAAAGCGTCGACGCTGCTGCCACAGCGTATGTTAGAAGTGATTGGCCAGCCCCAGCGGCAGTTCGATATTATCTCCGCCTACTTTGTACCTACTCGCGCGGGCGTGGCACAGCTGTTAGGGCTGGTCAGAAAAGGCGTAAAAATAGCGATTTTGACCAATTCGCTGGCGGCAAACGATGTGTCGGTGGTTCATGCAGGCTATGCCAAGTGGCGCAAAAAGCTGCTGCGGCACGGCATCACGCTTTACGAGCTGAAACCTAACACCGGGCTACGTGAAAAGCCGCACGATCGCGGCCTGACCGGGAACTCCGGTTCCAGTCTGCACGCCAAAACTTTTAGCGTCGACAGTGAAAAGGTGTTTATCGGCTCGTTTAATTTCGATCCCCGCTCGGCCATGCTCAATACCGAAATGGGTTTTGTGATTGAAAGCGAACCGTTAGCCACCAGCATCCATCAGCGTTTTATCAGCCGGATCCGCGACCGCGCCTGGACGCTGCGGCTGGATAAATGGGGCAGGGTAAACTGGGTGGAATATCCCGGAGAAGGCGATAAGGAGATCGTTCATCGTCACGAGCCGGGTACGCGTTTTATTCAGCGGCTGCTGGTGCGGCTGGTCTGGCGTTTGCCTATAGAGTGGCTGTTATAAAAGGCCCGGCGTCGCCGGGCCAGTTTTCAGGCGCTATTTTTGCGGCAGCTTGCCCGAAAAGAGAAAGCGCAGCACCGGGATCCGCAAATGGATCTCGTAAAGCATAAACGCGATACCGAAGACGAACACCAGACCGGCGAAAAAGCCCAGCGTATTGCTGCCGATATGCGGCACCAGGAAAATACCGTAAAGGATAGTCAGCGGGTGGTGCACCAGGTAGATAAACAGGGAGGCGTTGACCAGATAGGTCACGCGAGGCGAATGGCTGTTCAGCAGGCGATGTCCCAATGAAAACACCACGTTAACCATCCACAGCCCCATCATCAATGATACCACGGCGTCAATCTCATAGAGCCAGCCTTCGCCTTTACTCCATGTCTGATTAGCAATATAGGCGACAAACGCGAGCGCGGAACCGATAAACGTCCAGGGCACAGGTTTAATTAAAAGGGCCTTAATCGCCGGATATTTCCACGCCATCGCGCCCAGTATAAAGAAGGGCAGGAAGAACAAGGTTTGCATAACCACAAAATTAAACAGGGCATTGCTTAACAGCTGCGGCTCGAAAATAAACAGCAATCGCCGAATCGCTCCCCAAATCACGCTGCAAAGCAGGATAGCCAGGCTAAGACGTGTCCAGTTCAGCTCGGAATAGTCCGTTAATTGTCTGCCGTCACGCAGTTTTTTAAACAGCCATGCGCCGGTCAGGGTCAGCATAACCAACACCAGCAAAAACCACAGGTGCGAGATAAGATCCCAGCTAAGCGCATTAAATTTCTGATAAAGCGTTAGCTGGCTCCAGTCGCCAATTCTCGCGGTCCAGGCCTTTAGCATAAAAAACTGCGGCAGCGTCAGCAGCGGCACGGCCGCCAGCATCGGAATGCCTACACGCTCCAGACGCACCTTCAGCCAGTACTGCGGGCTGTAGCGTAAAAAGAGCATATAAGAGAAATAACCTGAAATAACGAAGAATACCTGCATCCTGAATGCGTGAATAAAATCATTCAGCAGCGTAAGCCATTCGGAAGCGTGCGGACTATTTACTGACCAGCTTTGGCTGGAATAAATCAACGAGACGTGAAAAGGTACGCCTAAAAGCATCAGGTAGGCTCTGATCGAGTCAAAAAAATATTCTCGCTGCCCGGATTGTTTTGTCATATTCGTCCCATATTCAACACGTTACAGCGTTTGCTCACCCTGAGCCACGCTAAAGCTTACCGCTTACTCTAGTGGAGAAAACACAGGTATACTATCAGGGGAATCCGTATCCGCTAAGCAGTTGAGAACAGGGCGCTAAAAGCAACAAATGCGAGGAACAAAAATGTTGTTGAGCTGTCGGAATTGCGAATTATCCATTAAGATGGATGGGATTGATTTAAGCACACGAAAGGGGGGGATGTGCTGATTAAAATGAAAAATAAGCCAAAACTGATGAAATTGCGTCTGATTGGCGCAACGGTTTTGCTGTCAATGTATGCCAGCTCCGGCTGGGCTTTCAGCATTGATGATGTAGCAAAACAGGCGAAAGATTTGGCCGGGAAAGGGTATGAAGCGCCCAAAAGCAATTTAC
>Ga0157358_1000632_pt1 | contig 14859 bp, 7 predicted proteins | sample AttcapACBM2_FD_111484 | JGI IMG/M metagenome (GOLD analysis project Ga0157358, IMG submission 111484) | Fungus gardens microbial communities from leaf cutter ant in Botucatu, State of São Paulo, Brazil - Atta capiguara ACBM2 | ecosystem: Host-associated > Fungi > Mycelium > Unclassified ...
ATTGTTGTTTGTACATTCTTGTTTGCTGGTGCTAGTATTCCTGATATCTCTGTGTCTGTTTGTTTGTTGTAACTTGAGGTTTCATCTGTGATCTGCAAGGATCCTAATTGTTCCAATAGTGCCTCTATCTCGTTTGTTCTTCTAGAACTTGTCTTGGCTTCTCTTCATAGCTGTTGCTACACATGTTTCATTTCTCAACAGATAACTCTATCTAGTTTTGTCCATGGATATTATCCATTACACTTCTCTTATAAAGTGAGCTCACTGACGCTTTACCAAATGTTATGATCTTAAGCTAGAGCTCAGGTTACACTTAGGCAAAGACTTGAGAAGAAATAAGGGAAATGTGTAATTGGTAAAGCATAAGGACTACAGAGTAGTATCTATGCTATATATTGGTCCACAAGATAAATGTTCAGAATACATGAGGAGATGAGTCATTGTACATGAAGGAGAAGGTAAGGATAGTGTACCTACTACATGAGGTGCTGACTGATATATTTGCGGCACAGCCAATCATATTGTTATTACTCTTTGCCCTAGTCCATGCTTTCTCTAAGAGGCCTCAATCGTAACACTAGGCTCAGGTTGCAATTTAGATAAGATTTGAGATAAGAATAGGAAATAAGTCAATTAATAAAGCATAAATATACAAGAGTATATCTACAGCTATATATATCTAAAAACTATAAGCAATCCATATATTATTTATAAGGAAGATAAGTTATAGTATATGAGAAAAATATCAAGATCATAAAAAGTAGACTTAATTTTTATTCTCATTTTTCATTTTATTTTGATTTATCTTTCTTTATTTTATTTTTAGAACTTAAGATTAGTGTTAGTAATAACATCACTTGGTCACACATCAGTCACATCAGATAATACAGTGACAATGACAGTGACAAGTCATGAGATACATAGAAGGACATAGAATATTCTGGAAGAAATGATGTCATACAACATATGATACACATGTTGATCTTAAGGCATATACATGGTCATTTAGGGTAGGCTAGAAATAGCTCACACAGACCATTAGGTATTTGTATATAAGATAGACAGTCCTGTACAGAGTTCTTTATTGAGTTCTCTTATGTTAACCCAATACAAGGTTCTTCTTATTGACCTACTTTAAGATCTTTAAGTTGTAACAGAAAACATAAGAAGTCTTGTCTACTACATGAAATGCTGACTGAAACAATATGTAGCACAGCCAATCATTAAGTCATAAAAAAAGTAACCCTAATATTTGTAATCCATAAGCTAGCCACATTGAAGACATAAGGAATCAATTGTAATAGTACAATTACTATATAATTATTACAAAATAAACTACTTACTTGTTTGTAATATCTGAATCTTAGATATACTCTCAGAGATTTAGAAGTGATACAAAAGTTCAAGAGAATAATAATAATAAATATAAGATACTAATGGTCCATGTACAAGCTGTTTTCATTACATAACTAACATTTATATCTAATAAAACTATTATTTGTTATAATAGATATTCAGCTAATTTTAGAAAATAACTAATTATATCACTATATTAATATGCTTGTATTTCTAGAAATACTAATCTCTATATGATATATAATATATTATTGGATACATTTTTATGAGTACTATTATTATTAGAGTTGAAGATAGTAAACTTTTTTTTTTCTATTTTCTTTTTCATTTATTTTCTTATTTTCAAACTTAAAGTTAGAAATTAACATGATGTTATATATGACTGTTACAAACTGTCACATGTCACACAGAAGAATATAGAAGGTTCTAGGATAATAATATAACATGTTTACCATATATTTATATATAAGATAAACATTTTGTACTTAAAGCTCTATTAAGTTCTCTTATGTTAACCCTAATACAAGATTTTGTTCTTGACTTAATATTTTGAGTCTTGAATTGTAACAGTTATGAATTAAGTCTTAATATGTATAAAAGTATAGTCTTACATTGAAGAGTTATAAGTGTTTAGGAATTCCAGATAATATTTAGGTAAGATATTCTACTGTTATACTACTATTATATATGCTATAATAAGATTATCCAGTTATATAGTTTGTGCACTTGGCCAATCAATATCTATAACTATAATTAACTATAGTACTGTTATAACAGACTAAATAATGAAGATCAGGATAATGTAAGAGCAGTTGTCAGTTTATCAGAAGCTAGTCCAGATAATGACTAGTTTAGGAGTATAACTTTATAGAGTAGATCTAGACTTACAATATCCTCTGATAATATAAAAACAAAAGAGCAATCTTATATTAGTTAATATAAGAGAACTTAGTAGAGTTCTTAGTATAAGTGAGTCTACTTTATATATCTTTAGTATATAGTCTGTACATACTTTATATCTAGCCTACTCTAAATATTATAAGTCATATATATAAGAGTTATTATATAATATAATATATAGCATTATTCTTTTTATATATTATGTTATTTTGACTATGACTGTAATATGTGTGACCAAATTGTGACACACATCATGCCTTGTTACATTACTATAGCAGTTATGACAATTACATGTATGATATCATATTATAATAAAAGAGAGATAGGAAAAAAACAAGTTCACTATCTTTAAGTCTAAGAAGTATTTTCTAATACAAGTTTGATTATGTGAATCTATTCAGTTGTTCCTAATAAAACTTGTAGTTATTGATGGTCTAATATCTCAGTAATATGTTGTTACTTTTGTATCATATTCCATTCTGACTACATCTATTCTAATCCATGGATAATCTCTTCAACCTTATCTACACTCCCTATCCTCTTTCAGTATAGATTACATCTTCCTATTCTATCTTAGATATTCATGCTAGTCCTAGTTAACTTTATAGACCTTTATTCTCTAACATCTAAGGATTACCAGTATTCAGTATAACTTGCTTAGTAGTTTATATTCTAGATAGCTATTCTAGACATACTAACTAATATATAATCTAGTAGTTTGTACTGTACTAGCTAATTCTGAAATTTGACTAAAACTAATATCTAAATCTCTAGTGTTGGTGATAATATATCTTGCTATCTTCTAGTGGTTTTCCACCTGCTAAGTCTCCAAGTTCCATTCCAAAATATGCAAATAGTGTAGCTAGTAGAAATACAGTACACAAGCTAAAGCCAAAGATCATTCTAATTCATCTTTTATATTCTTGAATAACATATAACTCTCTTATTGGAACTTCCAAAATGCTCTATTAGATCTTAGATAATAAAATATGAACTGTATCTAACAAATTAAGATAACTTACTTAGTGGTTTCTATATTATAGATAACTACTTTAGATAAGATACTTAGTATATAAACCAGTAGTTTATACTATAATAGTCTTATTCTAAAAATTGACCAAAACCAATATTAATTTCTAATGTTAGCAATAATATACCTTGCCATCTTCTAGTAGCCTTAATTTTCTAAGTACTCTTCTAAATATATAACTAATGCAACTTATAAAACTTATTTGGACTTCTGAAAAACCTCATTAAATCTTAGATATCAAGGTATAAACTATGTCTAACATACAGTTATTTATATAAGATTAGTTTTTGGGCCTAGTTTTAAGCTAAGCAAATGTTTGATTGAATTGATCTGTAGAGAGATATTAAGTGAGTATGAAGTTGAGATAAAAGTAAACTGTTATAATAATTACTAACTAAAATAGTCAGTAGTTTACTAAGTAGTTTTATATCACAAAATGTCTTGTAAGAATCATAAGAAAACTCAACAAGAAGCCCTTAATGTATTGCTACTCTATTTATATTAGATATATGGTCCATGCTAGTAATAAATAATCCTACCCTAAAGTCTATATATTATCTATAAGTACTTTATGAGGTCAATATATTATAGTTATATATTTTAATGTTATTTCTTCTAAATTATTCTCCAATGTTCTAGGCTTATGATATAATTGTCAGGTGATATATTATGTAATTATTCACATACCTTTCATTGTCAAAGAAAATAAAGAATAAAATAATTAGAAATAAAAAAGAAAAAGAAAAATAAGTTGGAAACAATAGATAAAATCCTAAAAAAATCCTATTACTCAATTTTTTCTCTTAGTTCAACCTTTAAAGCTTGGATAGCGGTTGTTCTTATGCTTCTTTTATTATTCTAAGTTCAAGTATCTTATAATAGCAAACATATTATATCTATACTCTTAATATTATTATTCTAGTTCTTATTCCTCCTACTATATTCCAAACCTATGACATCATATCATGTGACATGACATGTGACCATTGTTACATACCACTTTATTAACCAAAAAATAAATAAAAAATTAACTCAAATTAATAAAAATAGATAAAAGAAAAATAAAAGAAAAAATATATATGTCAGAGTTATGAACAATGGATTTAGTTTTATTTATTTTCTATTTCTTCTTTTATTTTATTTTGGTTTTTTTTTGAACTTAGACAAAAAGTATAATACAATATTAAATATAACAGTCATAAAAGTTACAAGGAGTGACAGAGTCATAGGTCACACAATTATGTAATATAGAAAAAACTATAAAATGTTTCAGAACAGATAATATTATATAATATAGTAATAACATATTAGTCTTATAAAGAGTATATAGACTTTAGGGTAGGTTAGTTATAGTGTGTGTACAAACTATGGTCTGTAGTATATAAGATAGATTAGTTTGTACTTAGAACTCTATTAATGTTAAAGTTAAAGATAATAGACTTGACTTTTTTTAATTTTATTTTTCAAACTTAGGATTAGGGTTTAGCATGATATTATATATGACTGTCACAAACTGTCACAAATTGGTCACAAGTCACATAATATTGTTATGAGTTACAGTTATATAATTATGTATTATAGAAGAATATTATAGAAGAATCTACAACAAATAATATTATATAACATATACTATATATATTAACCTTGAAGAAAATGCATAGCCTTTAAGGTAGGCTGAGTCTAGTATAGCATGGACCAATAGTCTAATATATATAAGATAAATACTTTTGTACTAAGAATTCTATCAAGTTCTCTTATATAAATTCTATATAAGATTCTTTCTTTTATTTTGCTACTTGAACTTAAGTTACAATAATATAAGAGTTCAAGTATACTATGATATTAAGGAAGACTAAGTACTTACAGAATTTAACAAAAGATACTACTACTATAAAAGATAAGTTATTTTTATCATGTAATATCATATCACAAACCTTAGTTAAGATAAAGAAAGAAAAACTACAATAAAAAGAAAGGAAAAATAAAATAAAATCTCTTTCCTTTCTTCATTCAAATTAGTCTTTCTATTTCTTTGCCTATATTTCTGGTACAAGTATACTGGCTATTTTATTCATCACAACTATATAGTTTATGTTCTAGATTTTTCTACTTATAAAGACAAGATAACCTAGTAGCTTATCTTAGCTATTCATATGAGAAAGTATCAGTGCTAAGTGTATGTCTCCAATACTGATAATAAACTTCTTGTCAAGTTTCTCTTGTCCAATCTACTAGAATAAGACTGAACTACTAAACCTACTACTGAGTGTGTGTTTTAGCTATTCTAGCAGTGGTCACTACAACACTATTGTTGAATAAATATTCCACTTATTCATACTTATGCTGCAATCAACATAATATGACTAAGTAATAATACATAGTAATTACAATGAGTTGCTAGTATTATCTACTTATATCACTTATATTAAAGCTCTCCACTAATAATCTTACTATTGGTAAGTGGTTGTTAGTTGTCCACACTACATCATGCTACTATACATTTGTTTCCTCTAACAACTATGAGTGGTTCTATAAACATTTATAATGACAACATCAAAGAGTAGGGAGTACCTTATCTTTTACTTGTGATTATTAGGTATATAATTGTAGATATAGTCTTATATCCTCATACTTTACCAACTAATTATTATTTTCTCTATTACTCAAGTCTTTGCCAAAGTTGCAACCTAAGCAAAGCTTAAAACTGTAACAAATATGCTATTATTAATTAGTCCAAGTTATATACTGGTCTTATATAGCCCATCTCATTGATCAGCACTTGATGAAAGCATGTATATTCAAACACCCAAGTCAGATGATACCAAACCATAATAGCTCCTTCAAGAATGATAAATATTTTCTTTGTGATGAGAAAATGCTATAAGAGTGGTAGAGGTAACAAACTTATTGTATAGAGAAATTGGAGTTTAAGTAGTACTTGCAGAGCAGAGGCTAGTAGTAGCTTGTAAATTAAGAACAACAAGACAAATGCCATACCCAACAAATGGTCTAGACAGCTTTCAACCAGAAGTAGATCCAATTAAAAGATGACTTTCTGCTTAGCTGGAGATAAACAGAATCTCCAAATTCAATGATTACAATGAAAGATAAAATAGAGGCCAGAAGATACCTATTTCATATAAGACTGCTTAATCTTTACTACTCAGAGAGGTTTTAGGCTTAATAGCTTTTTACAATGTTCCTATAGCAGCTAATCAGTTGTAATGCTCTACTAAAGATGTCACTCAATCCTAATGAGATCATTAGGAAATAGCAGCAAATATTGTGAAGTCCAACTAACAATCAGATGTTCTCTAAAAATACCCCTAGCACTAGGTACATTGTTGGTTTCTGAATCAACTCTTTCCCCCCTGATCATTTCAGCATATTTTTTAAGCTATCATTCTGTTGGAGTAGAGATATTGGAGGAAGGTAGACTATTGAAATGATAGATACTTAGCTGTCAAGTTGCCCAGAAACATGTTAAACATCATGTAGTATGCATATACTGCAGACTACAATTATAGTGACAACTTCTAAAACTGTCATATAGTAATGAGTAATTTGATCTTATAAACAGTTATCAAAAAATGATTTATATTGACATCATAATATATTCTGTTAGCAACCAGGTATCATAAGAATGATTGTGAGTAATTGAGTATGAACATTCATATAGAGACAATGAATAAAATAAATCTCTACATAAATATTTGGACCTAGAATTAATTATAGAGTACTTATATAGAGTCTCATCTATATCTAGGACTTTAGTGTCTTATGCTGAATTCTAGATGAGTGCTGTATATACTATGAATATCTAGTTTTCAAATAAAGTGTCTTGTACTAAATCCTAGAGATTGCTTATGTACATTCATTATGTCTACAACATTACTGCACTACTTATAATCTATTTATCTCATTAACAGTGCTTTCTGTTATTCAACATACAGCAGGTTGCCTGTACTTGTAGCAAACACTGCTTTTCTTCTTTCATAAACAACATAATCAATAGAAAGATAGTCACAGTAATATGTAAAGTGAGATCAAGAAGCATTAGCTTTTACTTAGAAGATGAGATTATTCCAAAACTGATATGGTACAGACTATTATTATCATGTACAAGCCATCAATTAAAGGTAGTTTTTAACTCTATAAATAGACAGCTAAGAGCAGGTGCATAATAATTGGATTGGTTGACCAGTTAGAATATATTATTATTAAGTCATTATGAGAACTAGAGTATGATAGTTCTAGAGCTCTATATATTGGCATCTGAATTCTTAATTAAACTTGTAACTCTAAGAATCTTCTTGTCTTAGTCTTAAAGTCCAAATTACTAACTAAATGTCTCTCTTTAAGAAGTCAAGTAAAGAAATTAGTAGTGATATATCTTACCATTTCTTTGTTTAGATTAAGGTCACTTTATCTTCTCATATAGTGAGTTTTGAAGTAAATATATCCTGTGGTAATGAACCAGCCACACTAAGGATCTCAATAAGTATATTTACATTATATATTCATTTTGTATAGGTCTTTTATTGATTCTATTTGGCTAGTAGTAAAGCATGTTACAAATGTGTCCAAGATATGAGATTAACATATAATCAGTGATTAATTCTGGAGCAAATCTAGTGATGATGATTTACTATCCTTGCAGGTATGTATATATATTTATTTCTTGTCCATTAAGAATCCACAATCATGAGACAGTTTCATATTTGATACTTATTATTTGGTCACTCTGGGAAATTTGAATATTTTGCTGAAGTTTCCAAGATACTAATTATTATCACCTCTTAGAAGCGTCAGATTCTGGTCTAACATAAACAAAATGTATACTATATATTATATCCTGAATCTTCTCCTCAATATCTACTATAAATTTGAAAAAAGAAAATCTCCCATTATCTCTTGATGTTCTGCTGATAGAAAACAGCCTCATAGATGGTGATATTACTGCATGGTCTACTGTGATGGGCAGATGATTTTGTTAGCTAAGCTCATTCATTTTCTCAAAATCTTCAGTTTCTTAACTATTATAACAATGTTTGGATATACTAGGATTTATACACATGATCCAATACTGCTCCTATATTGGTCATCAGTTGGATAGGCACCACACAGATCTTCTTTCTGCTAGCCATAACACTTCCAGAAAGGAAACTTCTTGATATAGGATACTTTTACTTAACTATCCTTACTAGAAGCCTTATCTATATGTTTTTGTGAAAACATTTTTCCATTTGTTATTCTCACTCACTAGCAATTATTATAGACTGTTCATGTTATCAATGTGTCATATGGTTAAATTCTACCAATTGTATCTTTCACAGGGATTGGAAATGGGGATTGGTACCAGACTTCTGTATATCCCTTATCTGGCTATTTAGACTCATTATTGTCACACTCATAAAGCTTTTTCCATGAGCATTGTTGTGATATGTTTGTAATTCTGATATTTTTATTTATGCTAATACTTATAATATCTCAGGTTTTTCTCTTAGTGGAATCATATTCCTAATCAAACTTAACTAGTTATTGAAGAGCTTAGTAGACTTCCAGTAGAGAGTATACACTTCTGTATTTATTGTTCTTGGAATGTTGGTATTTGCCAATATTTTAATAAAACTCAAGCTACATGCTTTAACTACTAAACATCCAAAGTGAATTTTAGGAAAATTATAATGGACAGGCCCTATTTGATTACTATCTTTTCATGAGTTGGATTTCCAATTATTAGTCTCACTCATTGAAGTATCTCATGTCAGAGTCTTTTTAATAGACTGGGATATTTTCTTTCTACATGAATTTTCTCATTTGAATATGTCATTTTTAGAAATGACATTTTCTAGATTTTTATTTCTAGTTATTCACTACTTTTCATAGCATAAACCCACAAATAGCATTCTATTGTATCAGTTACCTTTCTAGAGATTAGAAGCAGGTATTCACATGAAAACACACTACAGGTTGCAATTTTGAATGTAGGTGCAATTCCTGGATGAATCGTTTGTAACATGCTAGCTGATTATCTCAGCATCTACAATGTCAGAGTACCTTGTGTCTTATCTTGCAGAATTCTTATTTTTGCAATGACTAGTATGAAAAAAGTGTCCAGTATGATTATTATTCTTATAATCCTGTATGTATTTATATCTGGTGCTAGTATTTTTGAGCTTTGTGAGAAACTATCTGGACTTAGTATTATAAAGTTTTTGCATTGGCTGCAATTGCATTTGTGATACTGTCCAGAGACCTAGATAAAGTAGGATAATGCTTGTCTCCTACATTTTGGATTTTTCAAATGCTAATATAGTATTGCTAGAGTTCAGCTCAGGATTGCCTATTCCTTGACTTCTGTTGGTACTTTCATAGGAAATCCAATTTACAGAGTGCTCCTCAGAAGTACCTTCCCTTGAATAAGACTTATTATATTTAGTAGTATAAATTTTTCTCCTATTCTTTGAAATAGGATATTACTTATGCAAACATAAGTCTCAGTCCTTGTAGGAGTGATTGGACTAGTAGTGACTTATCAAATGCTTACAAGCCAAAAAGATACACATATTGTCTAAAAATCTGATATAAGCTGTTTTTGTACATGTAATGTATATATTATGTTTTGTTGGAAAACAGCTGTTTCTGAACTTTTCCACTAAAAACATCATTGAAAATACACTAAGTAAAAGAAATGGAATTTACTTTTGTTTACTTTTGTCTCTTGTACTGGTTGTCTCTGAGTATACATTAAAGAATATGCTCAAGAGAATTTTCACATTGTATGGTTTTACTAGTCCTGGACAAGTTTGTGAGACCTTCAATAAACCCCTTTTGGACTTCATTGAGTATTGGTTACATTATCCTAGTATCTTATTAAACTAAAAGTTTTCATATCTGATATACATTGTTAATAGGTGGTGATAAGGTAAATTCAGCTGACCTTTGGAATTACAAAAGAGCTCAGATCTCTGGAAAATCTGAAGGTAGAGTGTCTTTCAGAATGTAAGCATATTTTATGGTAATCAATTTCATTATAAATGATAGAAAACTATACATACACCTTCAAATAGACATGGACTCATTTTATTCCCTCTTCTTTCCTATTAATAACTGTGCTGGATGATATTGACTTCAGAGCACTGCTAGGAACCTATGGCCCCATAATTAGCCTTGTAAAACCTCTAGAAATTGAAAGACCATCTTATACATGTTTCCGCGAAGTTATTGCATAAGATGTGGGCTAATACTTGTGCAAGTCCTATTTGATACCTCATCAGTTTTGGTTAAGTTCAGATTTAGTTGTGCTATCCTTTCCTTTCCTTTTAGTTTGTCTTTCTATTTGTTACCTGTTATTTGACCTCCAACTTATTGCTTCTTTTCTTAATACTACCATCTTGCTGTTGGAGTAAACAAATGCATAGCAGCATGGTATAGTATAGACAACTGACAATCACTTACTAATAGTAATATTGTTGATGGAGAGCTTTTAGATATAAGTGATATAAAACAAGTAATATATCTTGAATTGGTTAATGACAGTATGTCTACTGAGATTTATATACCTACAGGATATGCATATTACTAATATAATTGCTATTTAAATAGATGACACTTAAGCAACTCATTATGAATATTGTGCTGATCACAGCATGAGTGTGAATAAGCAAAATATTTATTAACACTCCCCCTTGCTTAAGATATCAGCTATTAAGTGACAGAATAAAGTGAATAGACTTAAAGTATCTTCAAGCCAAGGAATGAATGAAATCAATCTTGACCAAGATTCTTAGTCAAGATATTAGCAGAATTCTTTTTCCCACTGATACAATATAGTTTTATATTTTTGTTCTCAATTAAGTCTCTTATATAATAATAATGATAATCTCAGTTAAAAACAGAGCTACTATCTTTTTTTGACAGCTCAATCAGAATACTATTTTGTAAGCCATGAGAATAAAGTAACTAGTTACAGATTTACAAGATTCTAGATCTTATGTACAATTCAAATCAGAATATACCTTAACAGATTTATTATTAAGTCTACTATATATAATTAAATACTTGTGAGTATTAAGTAAATATATATATTTGACCCTGAAAAGCTAATTAATTTAGGGCTAAGCCTACTATTTGACAATCTGGCTGGTATACTGGCTAGGACAGGAACAGAATACCTATATCTCTGAGTTATATAGCTTAGAGATTGTTAGTCACACTATAGAAATAACTCTTAGTCCAGATTTGCTCTCAAACACTTACTAGGTTGGCAGATAACAAGACAGTGACTCTAGACAAGTTGGAAATTTATATCTAATTGGCATAAGCAAACTATCTGCTGGGGTATGGAAAGATACAGTAGGGTATAGTACTTCTGTCTAGGCTAGATTGTAGTAGAATAAAATAGTTACCCTCCTCTAACTTGAAATATCTATATCTACTATTGGTCTACTAGTATAATAATAAATAGTTAGAGTGTTAGAATCACCAGAATACAAAAAATCCTATTTAAAGTGCTATATAGGTATAACTCCATACCAACTCACTTGAAAGACTCTGGCTATTAAGTTAATATTAGTTCTAGATATATCCATAATAGAAAGGCTGTTAGTTAAAGACTCAGCCTACTATTATCCATCAAATAAATTAGTCTACAGACTAAATAGAGAGGTTCTTCAAAAAAAGAGACTACTGGACATAATAGCACAAAGATATTAGTAAATGAGAGTCTTTTTACTAAACAATTCCTGTAGTTTTAATAGGGTTTTCTACAAGAGAGCTCTAAATCTTGTTTCTTCTTCCTAAGACTGTGACAACTTGTTTAATCTCAAAACTAGTGACATCTAGTCTAGCTATGACAATTTCTAAAACCATCAAGCTCTAAATATCATTTTCTTCTGTTTTCTTGGCCTCTAAACCTAAGCTGTTAAATAATTTGCTTAGACTACAAAAGCCAACATTACTCAGCAAGCTCCAAGGTTTACTCCTACCTCATTTTATAAGAACTTTCTACACTTGTTATAGCTTAAGAAGATATTTTCTAATCTTCCTCAAGTTACAATTATTTCTATATACTAGACTAGCTTGAGCATTGCAAATACTTCTCAAGGAAGCACTAGTTGATCCAGTATTACAATAATGCTTAAAATAATATAGGCCTACAAATAATAGGTTATAATCCTACTTAATTCTTTCACTGTAGAAATTGTTGTGGCCAATGCTATTTCCATAGTTGAGTTCTGTAACAAAAGCTTGTTTCAGGATTACTCTGCTCAGAGTAAAGTTTGTTTGCAAGAAATGGAATGGTATGTCTATATCTACCAACTTTGTTACTTTAGTAGTAAAGCTAGAAGTGATCAAGTAATAGCTGAAAAAAACTACTAATCTTAGTAAGACTACTGAGGTAGAGCTCCACTTACCTCAGTCTAAGTTATTTTTGAAAGTTTTAAATATCTTCTACTAGGATTCTAAATCCTTCTTTGCCAATTACTCCTATCCATATAGCAACAGCTCTTTTCAGTTCTCTTCTCTTTGAGACTATCATAATAGCATCTATATCTTGTATTATGAAGAGATCTCCTAGCTCTGATATATCAGTAATTATTAGAGTGATTGAACAAAGTCTGTGGTATTATAGTGAAGTTTATATTTTCAAAAAAATTCTAAGTATATTATCTATATATATAACAGAATAGGGTATACCTTTAGAAGGATCCTAAGAAAACAGAATAGGGTTTTCTAAAAGCAGTGTCTACCATAAGTATCTCTACAGTCTATACTAATCAAGTGGAATAGCTATTATATAAGCAGGAAATAATAAAGACTAGATAGCTAGAAACCTAGATAGAAATATCTGGAAGGTTGCCTAAATAGAGAGGAAATATAGAGAGATACTAGTAAGCTTAGTGATAATAGGTATAGCTTACAGTGGCAGCACTATAGGCTTATATCAGGATTGTAAAGTACTGTATATTATAAGATATTTGAACTTGGAATGATGAAAGAAGCATAAGAACAATATTTGCCCAAGCTTTAAAAAGTTAAACTAAGAAAGAGAATTAAGTAACAGACTTGGAGAGATTTTTCTAGGATTTTATTTACTTTTTATAACTTGAATTTCATTTTTTATTTATTTTATTTCTATTTTCTTTTTTAATTATTTTACTTTTTATTTCTTTAACAACAAAGAAGAAATATGATTAGATTATATAACATATTATAGAACAAATTATATCATAGGCCTAGAATATTAGAGAAAAATCTAAAAGAAGTAATGTTAAAATGTATAGCTATAGTATGTTGATCTTATGAAGCACTTATGGATAATACATAGACTTTAGGGTAGGATTATTTATCACTAGTATAAACCATATATCTATTATATAAATAGGATAGCAATACATCAAGGGCTTTTTGTTGAGTTTTCTTGTGATCTCTATGAAATATTCTATTAAGAGTTTGCTTAGTACTATCTTGAGTCATCTTGACTTATGGTTGCTACAATACTATAGGCCTTATATAAGGTTCTATTTGGGTAGCAAATATTATGGACTTTTAGAGTGATCTAGAGCTTGTTATATAAAGATGTTGAATTTCCTTATAGTAATCTGAATTGACATCTAGAACTTCCAAAGGGGCTTTAAGGATAAGATTCTTATTAATTACTCATTTAACTTTGGACAACATACTACTATAATATAAGAGACTGCTATATATTATGGAATTATTCAGTGTTATAATTTCTGGTACTAGAAACATCTAACATATGCCTGTTATATTCAAAATACTAATTTTCAGAAGTGTAGTAGTTTATACAGAGTAAAGAACTACAAACTCTTAACTTAGTATTATAAGACCAATCCCAAGTCTAGTCCTTTCAGAGAGACCATTACAGCTGGTATATCTTGTTCTCACACTTTCAAGTATCTGAAATACAAAGGAGATTATGCTGCTGATAACAACAAGTGTCTATTCTGATGCTATTTCTTGAACAGACAATAACATAGTAATAAGGCTACTAAGATGTGTTCTAGAAGAGCCAATTACAGTACTATGACTGGCTTCAATAGGGATAATTAATGAGTATGTCTAGTGTTAGAGCAACTAGGCAGAAGAGCAAAGCACTTCAAATCTCCAGAAAATCCTAAGTTTATTGTCTGAGAAATACTAAACTATATACTTACCTTTAGAAATTCTAAGAGAATAGAATAAGGATTCTTGAAGGTGATGACTACTTTATATGTTAACAGGTTCATTTTAATGTGTTAGAATTATGATTACATAAGCAATGAATGATGATACTTAAGTAATCAGAAACAGTTCAGAATAGAGAAATTAAAATAAAAGAGAGCTAGAGTGCTTAGTAGATACTTCTAGAGTATGAAAAAGTAGATAAGTAGATGTGTAAATGATACTAGCAGACTTTAGAAGACCACAGAGTATTATAGAAGAGAAAGGAAGTACTAGAAGAGAAGTTAAATAACATATCTAAATAGTTGAGAGTATTAGTATATAACTTGATAGGATCTAGAACATGGGAAATCAGATGAGTAGATGAGTGTAGATATGAGAAA
>Ga0157358_1000634_pt1 | contig 14848 bp, 9 predicted proteins | sample AttcapACBM2_FD_111484 | JGI IMG/M metagenome (GOLD analysis project Ga0157358, IMG submission 111484) | Fungus gardens microbial communities from leaf cutter ant in Botucatu, State of São Paulo, Brazil - Atta capiguara ACBM2 | ecosystem: Host-associated > Fungi > Mycelium > Unclassified ...
ACAACAATATTAACCTGCTCTTATGTCCATGCATCGTCCTCATGTCCTATTACTCATCCATATGTGTTTTCCTTAAGACCACCATGCTTCCTACATGTGCCCTGACATCATACCTTTAATCTCCGCTGTACATGTGCACACTATGTGTATACCATGAGGAACCCTTGTCCCTTGACGTCACTCCTAACCCTAACTCCTTCTAAACTCCTCTCGATCCTTCTAGACCATTCTAGACTTCTATCACATGACTTCCCAGTCATGTGCTCTCCATCTGTTGTAGACTAATAATTACTGTCCTATATATGTCCTAACCCTAACCCTACCAAAGTCTGTCCACACTCTCGTCTTATAACAGCTTGAAGCTAGATATAAAGAGACCTGCTACTTCACCAAAAATTAAATCACAGACACTGCCAATGTTTGTCACCAACCCTGTAGATGTCAAAGATGATGGACTTGGTTTATGTTACTTTCTTTCTCATTTTCATTTTCATTTCATTTTCTTATTTTGAACTTAGGATTAGAAGTTAGTGTGATGTTACAACAGTCACAGACCCATGACAAGGTGTCACACATTGGTCATACATGTCACAGTCACAGTCACACAGTCACATGACACATAGAAGAATGTAGAAAGTTCTAAAATAATAATATTGCATCTCATTCTAACTATATGTTACATTCTGTGTTCCAATCTTATCTGTTCCAACCCACAGATAGTTAGTTATTCCTCATCCATGCTCCCTGTTATGGAACACTATGGACACTAACAATTTTTCTTTTCTTTTATTTCTCTGATTTTATATTAATTTTGTTTTGTTTTGTTTTTGATTTTCTTTTGGATGATAAAGAGGCATGTGACATTGCAGTCACATGACATGTCACATGAATGCAACATCATAGGCCTAGAACATGGTAAAAGAATCTAGAAGATGACATCAGGGCATATGAATGCAACATAGTATCTTTGAGTAGGACATGAGGTAGACATGAGAATGAAGCATGGACATAAGGGCAGGTTTAATTATTAGTAGCATGGACCAGGTGTAGTTTGTATAAATAGGACTCTAATACAGCAGAGACTTCTTGTCAAGTTTTCTTGTGATTCCCACTTGATATTCTACTGAGAGATTTATTGCTTGTGTTGCTATTAGTCTTTGTGACTAGTGGTTGCCACAACACTCCCCAACCTCTTCTAGTATAGATCAAACCTGTCCATTCCATCTTGAATATTCTCACTGGTCCAAGATAACTCTATGGAACTCTATCTCTTAACATCTGAGAATTACTAGTAATTAGGGTAACTCTCTTAACAGTACATTCCAGATAGCTACCCTAGGTATACTAACCAGTATTTAATCCAGTAGTTTACACTATGGTAGTCATCCTGAAAATTAACTAAAACTAGCACTCCTTTTCCAGTGTTGGCAATAACATACCTTGCCACCCCCTGGTGGTTTTCCACTCTCTAAGTCCCCAAGTTCCTGATCCAAGATATGTGACCTGTGCAACTAGCAGAGGCATAGCACACAAGCTGAAGCCAAAGGTCATTCTAATCTGCCTTTCATATTCTTGAATAATGCATAATTTACTAGTTTTGGACTTTCAAGATGCCCTTCTGGATCTTGGATAATGAGATATGAACTGTATCTAACACTACATCTATTTTAACCTATAGATAAAAATTTCCCCCTTATCTGTACTCCCCAACCTTTTCTAGTATAGATCACATATCTCTATTTTACTTTAGATATTCTTGCTGGACCCTTGCTAACTCTATGGACCTCTATCCTCTAATATCCAAGAATTACTAGAAATTAGAGTAACTCACTTAACAGTCTCTTATTCTGTAGTTAGGTTAGTTTTAGAGCAACTAGCAAAGTCTGTGGTATTTACATAGACTTTAATATCTCTAGAAAAACCTAAGATTCATTGACATAATATAGCTATAAAGTATATTCCAATCTCCCAAATCAGCTTATATAAGGAGAAATGATAAAGATAGTATAATCAGTTATGTTTCTGGCAAAAATGTCTAGAATGTTAGTCTAAAAAGAAAGAAAGGTTATTGTGAATAGTAAATAGGAGATAGTAAGAGCAGTAGTTGAGTTTAATACTGTAGGAGTAGTGGAAAATATCAGAGTTATGGGAGTAAATACTGTAGGCTTTGACAATGGTATTAGGATCAAAGAAGTAGGTCCCCTTGCAGTAAATAAGTGTTCTTTGATATTCTGCCATTAGAATAGACTTTGTGAATATTTGTGATAGTTGCTATCTTTAGAAAACTTTATTCTGTTCTTTTAGAGTTTCCTTAAGATAAGTTATATACTTGATAGTTATAAACAATATAGCTTAGAATTCCCTGAAGATTATAAACTTCATGTAATCCCATTGACTTCACTTAGTTGCTCTAATAGTGTTAGGAATAGACCAGCCACTGAACCAGTTATGCTAAAAGTGCACAATGTTAAGTTTAACATCTGGCTAGTATTATATATGTACTTTATACTGTACTCCTAACACAAAAGATCCCCTAGATCTTACATCTGAAATAAAAACTCTACTCATGCTCTATTACAGCAGCAATGGGGGACACAAGAATAAACTTAACAAACTATCACAAAATAAACTACTCACTTGTTTGTAACATTTGTAAATGTTATCTTCTATATCAGACTTGACAACAGTAAACTTGTTTCTTTTCTATTTTTCTCCCTTATTATTTAGTTTTCCTTATTTTTTTATTTCCACTTTTTATTTTGGGCTTAGCTCAGAAAAAAGAAGTGATATTACATATGACTATCATAGCTATTACAATAATATGACAAGGTATAATGTCTGTTATAGATTTCACACATGTCATAGTCACAGTCACAACATCATGTAATATAGAAAAGAGCATAGATGTTAGAGTTAAAGATAATGGACTTGGTTTATTTTATTTCCTTTTTCATTTTCATCTATTTTCTTATTTTGAACTTAGAGTTAGGGTTATAGCATGACATTACATATGACTGTCACAAATGTCACACATCATGACAATATATAATGACTGTTGCAAATATCATATATTGTGATAATATATAATGTCTGCCACAAGTTTGTCACATATGTCACAGTTACATAATCATATATTACAATGGAAGGATATAAAAGATTTTTGAACAATGATATTATATAACATGTTCACTATATATTGACCTTATGAATAATACATGGCCCTCAGGGTAGGTTAGTATTAGTCTTGCACAGACCACTAGCTAGTGTATATAAAGTAGATATATTATACTAGAAACTTTATTAAGTTTTCTTGTATAAACTCTATATATCAGATGTGGTTCACACTGGGAAACAAAGCTTACAAGGTTGGCTTAAGAATGTACTGAGTATGAAAACTCTGTACAAAGTGTGTGGTAATGTAAGCTTCCCAGAACAACCTTGTTTTCAGCTTATATGCTGTACTATCTGTCTACCATATAGTTGGATATTATGGTATACTTGAACTCTTATATATTATCTTGATTTTCTTTTTATTTTCTTTGATTTGATTTCTCTTTTTCTTGGACAATGAATAGGCATGTGACATGTGACATGACAGTCATAGGCCTAGAATCTGGGAAAAGGACTGGAAGAGTAATATTAAGGTACATATCAATGGCATATTTATCTTATGGTGTATACAATGTGTAGACTTAAGGGTAGGGTTATTTATCATTAGCATGGACTGTGAACTATTTGTATAAATAAAGTAGCAATACATTAAAGACTCCTCATCAAGTTCTCTTGTGATTTCTATAAGATTCTGACCTATAAGATTATCTTGGCTAGTGGTTGCCATAACATTGGAACTTTAAGAGATAGAACAAAATCCAAAGAGAGTGAGTACTGATAGAGATATATTGCCAAAGTAACACACTAGTGATCAAGTTCAACTTGAATATTCAATTATCAGACTAGTGAATTACAGTGTAACTACTAGTCTTATATACAAGTATACAATATAGGAAATACCCAGAGGTTTCAGAGTATATTTCCAAGTGAGAGGTTTAGGATTGATTACAACATTGCTATGAGGACATGTTGTGGAAACAAGGCTATTATAAAAGATGAGCTTTTGTTAGGAATCAAACATAACATCACTACCATAGAGGATGGTCTTTGGAATGGATAGACTTAGCATATGATACTATACAAGATTATTTTATTGGCTTAACACTTTGAGTCTTTAATTGTAATATTAGAACTTGATCTCCTTCTTGAGACTGTTTAACCCAGAGCTTTTGCTACTCACTTTTATTGCTCTCTTACTATTCTTAATTGGGAGTAACACTACTTTTTGGTCAAAAATAATAGCTAGACTCTAAGCTTAATGAATATATCAGCTAGGTAGAGAAAGCCTAGTTGTTTATCTTGAATTAAAGCCTATTAGTGCTTAGTAGACATATTATCTTGTATAAACATGGTAGATAGTTCTTTTCAAGTAGAAGCTCTGTACTGCAGTGTCTACTTGTGACTTGTACACATAGAAGAATAGCAAGTGTCCACTTATGATCTATATATGCAGGAGAATAGCAGGTATCCTTTAGACCTTATTTAGTGTAGAATGTCTTTCTTAAAACAAAATTGTTTACAATTTCCTTAGGACAGTAGTTATTTAAGTAGTTAGTAGACAGTATGAGTCAGGACTCAAAGAGGACCCACTGACACTTACCAAGATTGAGTTGAGTTCAGAATACAAATCAGAGAGAGAAACTAGTACCAGCTCTGCCCTAATCTTTTATACTTCATCACTACTCACATCCTCACCACTTTCATCATTTCCTATACTAATTAATTTACCTTCATACTACAACATAAGTCAACATAGCTCTATTGATCAAATTTTACTTTAGATAAGGTAGCAACAGAAGCAGATAGTGGTATTGTAAGCATTACTGGCAGCAAGGGGAGGAGTAGTAGAAGAAGGAGTAGAGACAATAGCTCTAGAACTCAATACTAGATCCAATATAAAAATGGCTAAGCTACCAACATTTGATAGAAATGCTAGCTGCTCCATTGCTCTAACCTCCAACCACTCTTCTTTCAACATTACCAAGGTTTTAGGTTTTATTATGGCATGCAGGCTTTACATAAGAATAAGAATAAGGAATGTTTCAGTAGAGAAGCAAATTCAGTGGGTATGTATATGCAAGAAGAATCAGCAGATATTTAGAAGGAAAATATGATAGAGGATTCGGAGAATAGAAGTTTGGAACTTCCAACAGTAGGAGAATTTCTTGCCAACCTGAAACAAAAATTCAGGAATAAGAACAATGAATTGGTCAAGGTAACAAAGTTGAAGAAGATAGAACAAGGATCAAAGACAATAGAAGAATTTGTACAGGAGTTTAGAAAAGTAATGAGAGGGAGTAGTTTTGAAAGAAGGCTATTAATTAAAGAATTCAAAAGAGGGATGAATAGAGTTATTTGAAAGAAACTAATGGAAGCAGAACATCTTCCCAGAAGTATCAAATAGTAGTATATAAGAGTAATCAACTTAGACAAACATTGGAGAGAGAGTAGAAGGGAAGAGGAGAGATTAAAAGGAAAAAGAGAGATAGGAAATCTGGTACTGAGGACAAATATGCCAGCAAATACTAAAGGGGTATAGAGGCAACAATTGCTACTATTTCAAGTTTGGCTGAGAAGGTAGGAGTTTTAATAGGTACTAGTGGAGCCTATACTAATGGAGAGAGTAAAGAGAATAAATGTAGTCATAGTAAATCTATAACAACAGTGGACAGGGCTTGCACCTAAGCAGGACTCATATGTTATGGATATAGATCAAGAGAGGAATTTTTACAACTATGAGGGTTTTAGTCATATTACAAGACATTATTAAAACAACCAGACAAAGACTACAGCAATACATTAGAGATTATGACTTCAGAGAAATTCTAAGTTATATCTTTTTGAGTGGCTAAGTATACAACTCACCTCTAGAAAAATTTTAAAAGAACAGAATAGAGTTTCCTAAAGATAGCAGCTGCTCTAAGTATCTAGAAGTCCATATCAATTAAGTGGGACATCAAATAGAATATTTGATAACCTAACTACAAAATAATAAAGCTGTATGGTTAGAAACCTCAATAGAATATTGCCAGATAGTGAGAGCTCATTAGTTGGTGGCTAAAATAGGTAGATTAATAGTTGTGAGAAAGTAAGTGGAGGTCTGTGGTGTTATTGTAGGAATATTGGTATAAGACTTGGAAAACAAGATGACTATCAGAATTATAAATGATGGACTTGGTTTTATTTATTTTCTTTCTCTTTTATTTTTCTTTTCTGTTTTTCTTTTAGTTTTACTTTACTTTTATTTATTTTAGACTTAGGTAAAAGATGTAATATGATATCATGTGTAATAGTTACACAAGTTACAAAGCATGACAAAGATATGACATCAATCACAGTGTGGTTACATACATCACAGTCACATGTCACATCATCACATGACATAGAGAAAAATATAAATGGTTTCAGAATAGATAATGTCATATAGTATAGTAATAATATATTAATCTTATAAGATGGAATAGTTTGTACTTGGAACTCTATCAAGTTCTCTTGTATTACTCAATACAAGAGTATGCTTTTGTCTTAACTCTGAAATCTAAGTTATAACAATGACTATGAAATTGACTCAGGCTTTGGCAGATGCTATAGACTTAAATCTGGGAGTTTGTTAGAATCAAAGCCAGTAGACTTGATTTTTTCTCATTTCTCTTCTCTTATCTAAGTCTTTCTTATTTTCTATTATTTATTACAGGAGATAATGACTTTTATCTATATAACTCATAATATTTAGGATAGGCTAGATGTAAAGTATGCATAGACTATGTACCAGAGATATAAAGAGTAGACATACTTATACTAGGAACTCTACCAAGTTCTCTTGTATTAACCAATATAAGGTTCCTCTTTTAACTAAACTCTTAGTCTTAAGTTATAATACAACATACTATTAATATACTATATGACATTATACTTCTAAAATCTTCTATATCTTTTTATATGTTATGTGGTTGTATGACTGTGACTATAATATATGTAATCAACTTATAATAGCTGTCACATCTTGTTATGGTGTGTGATAGTTGTAATATCTCTAATCTTAAGTCCTAGATAGGAAAACATAAAAATAAGAAAGGAAAATGAAATAAATAGAGTATATTATCTTCAACTCTAACATTAAGCTTTTAATAGTATTGTGAAGGTTATATCTGGTATTCAATATAATCAAATTAATTGTTGTCTCTAAAGATTCTATACTTGGTAAATGTTCTTATTCTCTACCAGACTCTGTTATCATCAATGGGGAGAAAGAATAGAAAGTCAAAAAGATTCTGGATAGCTGCTAACATCATTAGAAGTACTAATATCTAATCAAGTGAAAAATTTTTAGTTTAGAAGTAAACTCTTGGAAAATTATATTAAATATGTCTATACTAGATTAAATAACAGAGTTTTACCACCTCAATTCCAGATTCCTATGATTTATTTGAGCAAGTGAGTTTCACACTATCAATTTCAAACCAGTGTTATTTGCTTTAAGTTGTAGTATTTGAAAGAGGAGATAAATGTAAGAGAATCTGATCTTTTTTTACAGCCAGTTCAGAATTTCATAGAAAGCCTACAGTATTCAATAATTATTAAGAATTCTGTTTTCTTAGGTTCTTCTTGTGTTATGAGATGAAGAAGTGTGGAAAGATATTTCCTTATATATTAGTGGAAGAACATTATTTTATTAGTCTATAGTAAGAGAGAGAAGGCATGTGATCTGGAAGTCACATAATATTATATCATAAGCCTAGAGCAGTCTAGAAGGGCCTAAAAGAGTTTATAGTCTAGAAGAGTCTAGAGAAGTTGGAAAGAGTCTGGATGATAACATCAAGGAGCATATTAACTGCATTGCTACCTCATAGTGTATACATAGTGCACTCATGGATGACACATGGACTTTAGGGTAGGTTGCACAGTAGAAGCACAGTTATAGCATGGACCATATGTAATAGTATAAATAGGGTAGTAATACAGTAGAGACTCTTTGTTGAGTTCTCTTGTGATCCCCACATTGATAGCCTACTGAGAGCTTTACTTGCTTGTGTGATTATTGGACTTTATGTCTAGTGGTTGCTACAACATCTTGAAGATATACTCCATTATGTTCCTTCCATAAATAATATAGCTTAGATTCTTTCTAAAGATCATAACTTTGTACACTTTACAGACTTTACTCAGTTGCCTTGGCATAACTCTCTCTCTTCTACTATTGTCCAATTAGCTTTTGCAAATACACAATGTTCTAGGTGATTATATCAGAGAAACTGGACAAAGACTATAGTGATATAGCAGAGATTGTAACTCTAGGGAAATCTTAAGTATATATTGTCTGAATAACTAAGTACATAACTCATCTCTAGAGAAATTCTAAGAGAATAAAATAGAGTTTGATAGAGATGACAATTACTCCAAGTATCTAAGAGTCTATTTTAATCAAGTAGAATATCAGACAGAACATTCAATCACTTAAGATTAGATATGGTTTACATTTCATTATCCAAGATCTTGTAAGGTATCTCAGAAGTCCAAATATATTAGTTAACATGTTATCCAAGAACATGGAAGATGAGTTGGAATGATCTTTGGCTTCAGCTTGTGTGCTGTACTTTTACTAACTGCACTGGTTGTATATTTCAGAACTGGACTTTGGAAACTTAGTGGGTGGTAAGGAATGTCATCACCAACACTGAAAGAGAGTGTTAGTTTTAGTCAATTTTTAGGATAGCTAATATAGTATAAACTACCAGATTATATACCAGGTATGCTATCTAAGGTAGTTATCTGAAATGAAGACTGTTAAGTGAGTTACTCTAATTTCTAGTAATTCTTGGATATTAGAGGATAGAGGTCCATGGAGTTAGCAAGAGTCCAGCAAGGACATCTAAGGTAAAATAGAGATATGTAATCTACACTGGAAAAGATTGAGGAGTGCAGATAAGGGGAAAAATGTTATCTATAGGTTGGAATGGATGTGGTCAGAATGTGATATATGTTGTAGTAACCACTAGTCACAAAGACCAATGACTATACAAGCAGTAAATCTCTTAATATGGATATCAAGTGAGAAGTTTACAAGAGAACTTGACAAGGAGTCTCTGCTAAATTAGAGTCCTATATATACAAAACATGCTTGGTCTATGCTACTAATAATTAGACCTGCCCTCATATCCATGCTTCATCCTCATGTTCGCCTCAAGGCCACTATGTTGTATACATGTGCTCTGATATCATCTTCTAGGTCCTTTCACCATGTTCTAGGCCTATGATGTCACATCATGTGACATGTCATGTGACTGCAATGTCATGTACCTTTTCATTGTCCAAAAGAAAAATAAAAGAAAAGAAAAATAAAAATTGTTAGTGTTCAAGCATCCCATAACAATATATGTCAAAGATAAAAGTAGTAGACTTAATTTATTTTCATTTTCTTTCCTATTTTTATTTTCCTTTTGATTTATTTTCCATTTTTCTATTTTTAGAACTTAGGGTTAGGGTTAGAGTGACAAGATCACACAGTCACATCAGATGATATGATCACAAGTCATAAGATGCATGGAAAGACATAGAAAGTTCTGGAAGGATGACATCATACAATATGTATAATATATGTTGACCTTAAGGCAAACACATGGCTGTTTAGGGTAGGCTAGAAGTAGTTAGCATAGACCATGAGGTCTTAGTATATAAGATAGACAACCCTGTACAGAGTTCTCTATTGAGTTCTCTTGTGTTAACCTAATACAAGGTTTCATTCATTGACCTACTCTAAAGTCTTTGAATTGTAACAATATAACACTTAGCTACAGAATAATAATACCAGATAGTTAGATACCTCAATAGAATGTTTCCAGATAGTGAGGGCTCATTGATCAGTAGCTAGTAGAAACAGGTTGAGAGTTAGAAGAGAGTGTACAAGAGTCTCGTATTATAGCAGGATATCAGTGTTACACTTAGGGAAACAGAATAACTGTGGAAATGTCTTGGATTTCAGAAAGAGCTATTAACTTAAATTTAGGCAAAGCAGGAGGTCTTCTTACATTCACCTCTCTTCCAGATTACTGTGACTTAAAGTAAGAGATACTGGCCAGAAGTTAATGCTTTAGAAATCTACCAAGTAAATGAACCATAGGACTGTGAGGTTGAGGTAATGAACATCAGCTACTTAATCAGGTGTAAACACATCTACAGCATTCTTCTATGAGTTTGCTTCTAGACCAAAACTCTTTCACTTGATTAGATATTGATATCTCTTGTAATGCCAGTAGCTGTCTAGAACCTTCTTTACCTTCTACTCTTCTTCTCTGTTAATGATAATAGAGTTTGGAGTAATGTTAGAACATCTCCTAAAAATAGAATTATTAGGGATAGCAGCCAGCTTAACTACTGGGAACATTAGATGTAGTCTTTATAATACAGAGAGAAGTTTGAGATGGTATAATATAAGTCTAACTTGCTTCTCTACTATATAGAGTCCAAAACAGTGGTATAATAGTTTGGTAGAGAAGCACATTGTGTAGATGTCCAATAAGTCTAGAAATATCTTGTTATAAGGATGAAATACTAGAATAGAGATATATCATCAATTGTAATATCTTGCCATATTCTCCTGAGACTTCTAAATGACAGATCCTGCTTCTTCCAGTATAGACTTCATATGTTGTGGCAACTACTAACAAGATAGTCAATAGTGTACTTAGTAATCTTATATTACAAAGAGTCTCATAGAGATCACAAGAGAACTTGACAAGAAGTCTCTAATATATTGCTATCCTATTTATATTACAAGTACATAGTCTGTGCTAGCAATAAATAATCCTACCCTGAAGTCCATGTGTTGTCTATGAGGTAAACATGTTCTAGATATGTATCTTGACATTATTTTTCTAGCTCCTTTTCTTATATTCTAGGCCTATGATATAATTTTATGTGATGTATCATGTGTCTTTTCATTATATAAGAAATAAAATAAAATAAAAGAAAAAAAAGAAAAATCAAATCAAAGAAAATAGATAAAAAGAAAAGAAAATCAGAATAAAATATAAGAGTTCAAACATATCATAATATTATATAGTTGGTAAACTTTGAGTTACTTTTTAACTTATATCTTCTTTGGTGTAATTCAAATCCTATCTGTAGTTGTCAGAGTTGATAATATTGAACTTGACTTTATTTTCTTTTTCTTTGATTTTCTTTTTCTATTTTCTATTTATTTATTTTTGGTTTTCATTTTTATTTTCATTATTTTAGACTTAGGTAAAGGGTGTAATACAAAAAACACTTCTTTCTCTCTTATTACCATCTTACATAGTAGTGTCCATTAGAGAAGTAACATATACATCAATGTCCATGTCCATATTAGAAATATTTTGGGCTATTAGACTGGGTATAGTTTCTTTAGTAGTACTAGAAATTAATACTTCCAGGGAAAGATTAGTTTTATTCAGCACAAATAGTTCAAGAGCATCTTCAGTGCATTCAAACATATTTTCCATCCCATACCATGAGAGGATGGAAATCCAAAGTAACAACCTACTCTAGAGTGAATAGATAGAAAATGATAAGAGAAAGAGATTTTCTCTTTCATATACTACTCCTAAGATAGGAGAGAGTATAACAGTTAATGAGGCTACAGATAGCAGCCATAAGGATGGAATATAATATGCTAACAAGAAGGCTCCTATTCTAAATGTCATGCTTATTCCATGAGGTAAGAGTGAGGTTAATAATAATACTAACATGTGTCTTCCTCAAGGTTTCATAAATGTTCTGGTTTCCTATGAAATCAATCAACTAGTCAAACCAAATGCTTAGGATAGTGAAGCTTATTATATTTCTATTTTTAGCACTATGGAATTTCTTGAGATTGATTCCATGAATATAACAACTTCACTTTTATATATGGTAAACTTTATCAAAAACAGAAGTGTCAAGTATAACCTGGTAAACAACATTACACAACTCAAAGGTTTTGATCAGGCTGTCTAGCAATTTATTTCTTCCATATATGAAGCAGGATAAGATTCTCTTATGACTGATGAAAACAATAGGACATTTAGATAAAATATGTTAGCCAAATTCACTTCTAAGAGCAATATCAATAAATCCATCAAAAATGTTGAACCATCAAAGAATAAACAAGCAGAAGTTGTCAAACTTCATCCTCTAATCCTAGCTAGGCCATCTACAGAAATTTTGGAGAAGTCAAAATTTTTTAAGAAAAGTATCAAAGCAAAGAAAACTGTCAAACCTAAGAACAAACAATCATATGCTTAAGCATTAGCCCAAAAAGTTGATGACATCTTGAAACTCTAAGAAAACTTCCCTAATCTGTCAGCCAAGAAGATTGAAAACATTTATAGAATAATCAATGATTCTGAAAAGGTTAAGCCCAGAATTAATATGACTACTAAATATTCTTCTAGAAAACAAATTATCATTCCTATAGGCAATTATAATAAATCAAAATTTATTGCTTGTTTGAATGCACACATTACTAATTTAACTAGTATACTCAGAAATACCAAATCAGATGTCATGGCAGATTTTGTTCAGGCTGATCAACATGGCATTATCATAACAATGAATAAGATTGCTTCACCATTGGACATTCAAACAATTGAAAACTACATCAAAAACATTAACTATATTGATTCTAACAACATAGAAATACCTTATTTCCCTTAATCTAAATCCTATTTGAAAATAATAGGTATTCCTTACTTGATAAAAAATACTAGTACACCTATTAATTCTAGTATGGTTGAGACCATCTTGAAAAATAACCACATCTTTAACAACATATTGCTTACTTCAAAGCCTCAAGTCATTAAGATGTCATCTAAATCAGATATAGCAATTATTTGGCTGGATATATGGGATGTCCAAAGTGGTAGTAAGACTAAGTATCTAATTAATAGGTGCTTCAATGTAGAAAGCTATATCACCACCATTCAAGACACAAACATGAATTCAGAGGTTCCCTAGTGCAAAAATTGCTGAAAGTGAAAATATACTATCTTTGCTTGTAAAATTCAGGGTTCAAGATGCATCAAGTGCAATAGACTACACAAAACTGACAATCACTAGTATTTTGCCTGGTGTTGCAAGGCAAATTTCAAAACAAATCCTTCTCAATTGGAAACCAAACAAGGCAAACCTTGCCCACATACCTTCAAGTGCCTAAACTGTAAAGGTGATCATCAGGCTGATTCTAACATATGCCTTTTCTAGAAGCATCAATTCAATAAGGTATGGCATTCAAGAAAATATCAAGAACTCTGAGAAATCAGAAAGCAGTCAATTTGCTCAATCATGAGCAGCATTTAAGCATGATTATTAAAAACATCAAGCTCTTTTTGCAAAATGTCTGAAAGAACAAGCTTCTAACTAATACAATTTTGGAATCTAATAAGGAGTTTGACATTATTTTCATTCAAGAACTATCTTGGTTGTTTATTCAGTCAATTTCTAGTTCTTTAAGCAATAAAGAAGACAGTTTAGTAAGTGCTTCTAATTATCCTGACTAGTTTAATTTTTCTAGGACACTATTAAATGACAATATCTTTCCCAGAGTTATTTCATACATCAATGTTTGAATGTTGCATTTTCAGTTCTCTCTATGAAAGAACATTTGTAATTATAGAGATATCTGTTGTTTTTTCTTCTTTAATAATAGTGACATTTACTACATGATTAATGTTTATTCTGATACCACTCAAACAGCTTTAAAGTATCTAAAGGATACTGAAGCTAATATTCATAATATCTTGGTCATGGCTGGCAATTTTAACATTAGGGATAGTAGTTGGGATCTTTCATTTAATTTTCATTCAATTCATAGTGATATAATTACTAATATTGTGTCAGGAGTACAGTATGAAGTACATATATAGTACCAGCCAGATATCAAAGCTAAGCTTGACATTGTGCACTTTTAGCATAACTAGTTCAGTGGCTGGTCTATTTCTAACACATTGCTAATTCTTTGGATCTTATCTTGTCAAATCCTACTAACCAAGTTCCTACTAGGTATTTGGACAATGTGAATGATGCAAATTCTGTTATTGACTTTATGTTCCTATGGCCAAATTCCTTGGAAATTAACAACCACACCATTCATCTGAAATTTTGATACTTATCTGATTATGCTCCATTAACAGTTGACATCTCTATTATTGAAAAGTTTGTTCCAGACAAACAACACACAATATTTAAGAGTAGCAAAGAAGAAGACAAGTTCATTGCTAAACTTATAAAAGCTACAAAAAAATCAACACTGAACAACTTAGCAATAAAGTCTTACTTAAACTCATAGTTCAAGAATTTGCAAACAAATCAGATGTTATTTGATTTAAATATTCAAAATGCATCAATATTACTAGACACTCCAAAGTATGGTGGAATAATGACTGTCAAATCAAACTAGTGAAGTAGAGAACATTTAAATAGTTAGAGGACTAGAAAACATTCAAGTATACCATTAAAAATACAAAAAATTTATTCTTCAATGATAAAATTCAAGAACTAACATTAAAAAACCAAGGACCTTGAGAATTTATGAATTGGGTCAAGAAGTATAAACTTCCAGCTATTGAAGCTATTCATTATAACAATCAACCTTGTATAGTGTTATGATCTTAAATCCTTAGAGTTGGATAAAAGAACAAAACTCTTGTATTAGAGTAAAACACAAGAGAACTTGATAAAGAGCTCTATACAAAGTAGACTACCTTATATACCTATTCAGATG
>Ga0157358_1000635_pt1 | contig 14838 bp, 10 predicted proteins | sample AttcapACBM2_FD_111484 | JGI IMG/M metagenome (GOLD analysis project Ga0157358, IMG submission 111484) | Fungus gardens microbial communities from leaf cutter ant in Botucatu, State of São Paulo, Brazil - Atta capiguara ACBM2 | ecosystem: Host-associated > Fungi > Mycelium > Unclassified ...
ACTACCAGGTTATATACTAAGTACTTTATACTTTACCTAAGTTAATTATCTAGGAAATAGAGGCTGTAAGTGAGTTATCTTGGTTTTGGGTAGTTCTCAGATAAGATAGAGATCTATGGGGTTGTTAGAATATCCAGTGAGAATGTCTGAGAAGTGATTGAAATGAATAGGGTTGATTTGCACTAGAAGAGATTTGTGAGTGCAGATCAGAAAATAAGCATTATCTATGGGTTAGGATAGATATAACTGAATTGGGATGTGATATGAAGAATACTACTACAAACTGTGGTTCTCTATCCAAAATAGTGTAAGTTAGAGTAAAGCAACTTTTCTTGGAGACAGAGTCTACTGCTATCATTATCATGTCAAATCCCATGGACTTTAGGAGTTCTACAATGAAGTTGACACTAATAGTCTTGCATTTGGCACAGAGAGCAGATATATTTCTTTCAAAGATGAGTAATGAATTGGCTTAGTCCACAAATAAAGATTGCAAGTACCAACATATTAGTTAATGTATCTGAACATTTAGGGCCACCAGTAACTTTGTGACACTAGTTTTAGAGTCTTCTAATGTCCAGCATTCCCAGTAATATTTGAATCATGATAAAGGGAGATAATACAATATTATAAGTCTGAGATATTGGAAATATAGACCTTACCTTAAAAAGAAAGCAAAATAAAATTTCTCCAGATATAATAACTACTGCACTTGGCTATAATTAAGTTTCTTGGCTGTTTTATAGTCTGTTTAATCCAAAATAGCCTATCTTCTATGGTGGTGTTATTTATCATTCTACCTATTCATAACATATTTTCCATAGTAGTATTATTCTATAACTTATCTTTCATGACAATATCAAAAAGTACTCAGTCTTCCATAGCAGAGTTCTCCTATCCAGTCTCTATTAGTGTCTTACTACTAAAACTTCCACTCAGACTGTACTATTAGACATTTGAGTTTTTCTATTAATCATACTTGTATCTAAGGACTGGTAAATACATTATATTCTTTAGTCTAATAATTGAATATTGTTGAACACTAAACTCCAGTACTTTATAGTGACACACTTCTTATTAGAACTAATAAACAAACAGTATAGTATATAAGCTAAAGCCAAGATTGTTCACAAAAGTCTATAATACTATGTTTTTTGTACAAGTTTCTACATTTGGTACAAACTCTGATCCAACTGCATAGACTTTTGCCCTCAAGTATAAACTACACCTAATAGCCTAGATGATTGCTAGTATTTTCTTATCATAGATTTCATAATTGTGTTTAGCAAAGAAAAGAGACTTGCTAAAAATGCTACTAAATACTACTTATCATTCATCTTTGGTTCTTGGGAGAGGACTGCTTTTGTTATATAGTATAAGCTATCTGCTTTGATGTGGAATAGAGTGATGGTATCTAGAGAGGCTAGGATGGATGTAGAGGTAACAGTAGTCTTTGGAACATCAAATACTGTTTGTTACTCTACAATCTATGTCTAAGTGCTGTTATTAATAATAAGGTCCAAAAGAGAGCATGCAATAGTTGGAAATTTACTGATGAATTGCTAATAGAAATTGGTGAAATTATAAAAAATTTGCAATTCAGTATGATTCTATAGAGTAGGCCAATCATAAACTTTGGCTACCTTTATAGAGTTTATCTTGACTTGATCTTTTAAAATGACTAGACCTAGGTATTTAATCTACTGTTTGTCAAATTCACACTTTTTGGAATGTAGAAAAAGTTTATGCTTAGCTAAAACCTTTATTATTCTATAAATGGTTCTGTAATACTTTTCCAGTATCCAAATGAAGATCAGAATGTCATCTAAATACACTATTATAATACTCTCTATTACAAGATTCTAAAAGATATTGTTTATCATAGTTTGTAATGTAACAGAATAATTTGTCATACAAACATTGTTGAATCTCCAATAGATATCTAGCTTAGTAAAGTAGTAGGATTTTTAGAGTTTAGTGATCAGTTCTGAGATTAGGGGAAACAAGTACTTGTTTTTGATAGTCATTATATTGAGAGTCCTGTAGTCTTGTACTAACTCTTGATAAAGAAGATTGGTACTGTGATACTGTAAAATGCTTTGTCACAAAAGAATATACTCTTATCAAGTTTTTAAGCATTTAAGACTTCTTTGAAGGTAGATATTAGTGAGAAGACTTTATTATTATGGTATACTTCAACCCTTATATTTTATTTCTTAGACAATGAAGAGGCACATAACTACAGTTACATGATGTATTACATAACATTATATCATAGACCTAGAATGTAAAGAAAGAAGTTAGAAGAATGACATCAAGATACATGTCAATAGCATATTTACCTCATGGTATATATATAGTGCACTTATAGCTGACATATGAATGTTAGAGTAAGATTATTTATTACTAACATAAACCATATACTTATAGTATATATAATATATAAATACATTGGAAACTTCTTATTGAGTTCTCTTGTGATCTCCATAAGACTCTTTTCTTATAAGACTACTTATGCCAGAGTTGAAGATAGTAGACTTATTTTTATTTTTACTTCTTTTTTATTTTTATTTTTTAGACTTAGGGTTAAGGGTTAGTATGATGTTACAAACTGTCACAAATCATGGTCACATGATCATGTATCATAAAAGAACATGGAAGGTTCTAGAATAATAATATTATACAATATGTATTACACATATCAACTTTAAGGTAAACATATACTTTTTAGAGTAGGCTAGATTTAGTGTAGTATGAACCATAAGCCTAGCATACATAAGGTAGACAGATTGTACTTAGGAACTCTATTAAGTTATTTTATGTTAACTCTAATACAAGATTTTTTTAATAACTTTACTCTATAAGTTTTCAATTGTAACAACTTAGTGTACTATTAATTATTTTAATTAGTGGTTGCTACAACATTTATACTCTTAGATAATGCCTCAGGCTCTCTCAAGTGAATATCTACTTGAGAAACAGTATAGTAGTTGTTAATCAAACTGTATTTCTGGAAAACAAGGTCTTTAGGGATAAGAAATACTATTGTACTCATAAAAGACTAGCTATGAAGTATGAGCACTCATGAGCACAATAAGTATAGTCATAAATGTTCAGATAGTAGGATAAGATAGAAACATGTTGGATTAGAAGCCAATAATAGGTATCAAGCAGAAAAGTGGTTATGCTAGGATGCAATAAGAATTATGCAACACTAGCCTTTAATTATACACTAAATAATTCAAAGAGGACAATATTAGCTTCAGAGATTAAGAGAAGATGTGGAAACAATAATATAGAATAAGATTAGAATATATAAGATCCTTAAAAGAGCTCTCATAAATATAAAAGAATAAAGTTAGAGAGGATATTAAAATGAATATATGAATAACATCTGCTTGTAAACACTTTCCCTTGATAATACACTTCTAAACAGTAAATCTTACCCTATATAACAAGCTTCTTTGTAAAATCTAGTGAATAGATTGCAAAGCTTGAGGTAAGCTTTCTGCTATATTCTACCAACTAGCACTTTATGTTGTAAATATTTACTGCTCATTAGCTACTCATTACAAAAGTTTGAATATAGTCAATAAATTGCTGCTTTGTACAAACTATATCTAAACATTTTTTTTAATCAAAAATTTATTATATAGAACATGTTAGTAAAATATGGTAGTTGCATGATATAACTACTTAAATATGAAAAGAAAAGAAAGGAAAAAAAACTAACAAAAACCAGAGATAAGAAGATATTCTAGAAGACAAAAACTATAATATTATATAAATGTTTAAGTAATACTATCTTGAAATCAAAATATACCAGAATTAAATTCAAGAAACATGATAATATCTTTAAGAAATTCCTTTTAAGAGCTTTTAACAATCTTATCTATCTTAGATGATGTATTATAAAGTTGAACCTTATGACTGAAAGTACTAACTGATTGTCACATCTTATGTTCTAATCACATCTATTTCAAACCACAAATAACCTTCTTTTCTTCATCTATACTTTCCAACCTCTTTTAGTGTAGATTACATACCTCCAGTTTATCTTGGATGTCCTTGCAAAACCTTGGTTAAATCCATGAACTTCATTCCCTAATATCTGAGGATTACTAGTATCTAGGGTAACTTGCTTAGTAGTTTAATACTAGTGATACTCACTTGATAAATAGAAGTCAAACTGCTCTTGAGTGGAGGAATTTGGATGGGGGACTTTTCTCTTACTCTCCTTCACTTGTAGCTTATGTATTAGTCTAAAAATACAGAGAATGAGACTGAAATTATAAGGAAGATTTTTGAGGTCTCACAAGCACATGGCTGTCTCTTTATTTGCAATCTGATATCAAACTAATGGTTGCTTTCTGCTTGTGAGTGTCTATTCCATTTTTCTATTACTGTTTCTATGGTCATCCATACTTGTAAAGTTATTCTAGACTTCATTAGCTTCCAATCCAATGTTTTCCTGCCTTATTTGACTGTCTGAACATTTGTAACTATGTAAAGTACTCTTGCAAATGCTTGTACTTTGTAGCTAGTCATTTGTAAGTATAGTGGCAATTCTTATTCCTAAAGATATCATCTTCCCGATCTAGTTTGATTGACAGTTACTGCACTATCTTTTGAGTGAGTATTTGCTTAAGAGAACTTGAGGTGTCATCTAGGAGTATAAGATTTTCTTGCTAATAGTCTATCTTATATACTACAAACCATAGTCTGTATGCATACTATAATTAATCTACTTTAAAGTCCATGCACTTTCCATAAGGCTAATATATTGTTGCTATGTTGTATGACATTATTGATTTCAGAACCTTTTATATTCTTCTTTGTATTATATGATTATGTGAATGTGATATATGTGATCATCACATGTAACATCACATGACATCCTTTGCCTAAAATTAAAAAAAGTGGTAATAGAAACCAAAAATAAAATAAAGGAAAAACAAACAAGAAAAATAAAAGAAAAAGAAAATAAATAAAACCAAGTCTATTATTCACAACTCTGACATCACCTCTTCTTTAAGATTTTTTCTCCAGAGAAACTTAGTCTAACTTCTTTTTCTTTCATCTTATTCAATTTCTTTCTAACTTCTTTAAATACTCATCCTCAAATTTTCCATTGTCCACCTAAACAATATTTTTGCTATATACTTCTTCAGTAACTCATTTTTCCTAAACTTCTCTATATTTGGACTTCACCTTCCATACTTTTTCTAAATCTTTTTTCCTATCTCTTTTTGTTATCTAACCTTTGCTTCTATTCTTTCTTCAAACTCAGCTACTGCTTCCTTTGCATTTTCTAAATCTTCTTCCTTTTCCCACATATTATTTTCTGCAATAAACCTCTTCTAGCATACTAAATACTTCATTACCCCTCATACTTTTCTTTTATCCAGAATTTTCTCTACTTTTTATTTTTCTATCCCATCAACTTCAACTGGTTTTGGTTCTTCCATCTTTTGTTTCTTTACCAGTTTTCTATACCTTAATACTCTAATAACATTCACCACTGAATGAATCTTCATAAAGGCTAGCAGCTTTAACTTTACTATATTCTTTGATATTACCTCTTTAACTATATATGATCTCATATATCTCTCTATCAACTTCTTCACTGGTCTTTACTTCAACATCAAACCTTTTGTACTTACCATCATTCTATCACCTTTCTTCCATTTTTCCACTTCTTTTTATCCTCTATCTGCCTATCTCTTCATCTTTTTCTATACTTTGTCAATTCTCATCCTCTCTGCAAACTTTATTGCTTTCTCTACTTTTTCCTTTCCTTCTAATATCTGCCCCTATTCTCAACTCTTTACTATAATTTGCCATAAAAGGAAATACTTTTGTTGTTGAATAAACTTTGTTGTTTACCACAAATTCTACCATTGCTAACTACTCTGGCCAATCTTTCTATTTATACTCTGTAAAGAATCTCAAGTACTATTCCAACTCTTAGTTCATTTGTTCTATCTGTCCATCTATTTGTAAATAGAACACCAATTACACTTTCTGGTAATCTATGCAGCTTCTGTACATTATCTCTAAACAATCTCACTAAACCTTCTACTGATGTTTTCTTTGTAGTTGCCACAAAATATGCTATTTTTGATAACCTATTACATATTACCAATATTACATCCTTTTCTACTACTAGTAGGAACTTAGTAATGAAGTCTACTATCAAGTATGTTCACAGCTTTTCTGGTCCCTCATTTGTCATCAACTTCTCTGCTAGTACCTCTGTTCTGTTCTCTATCTTCTAACATAAATTATATTACTCTAAATATTCTTTGTCACTTCTGGCCACTAGTAATTTCTTGTTACTGACTCTATCATCTTCCATTATTCTTTATGTTCAGCTACTAGTATATTATAGTGTAACCAGATAACTTCCAACCTCAATTTCTCATTCTTTGATATATATATCTTTTTTTTCAACACTAACTCTTCCTTTATTTCCCACTCATATCTTCTTAAATATTCCTACTTTTTTTCATTTTTTCCACAACTTTTACTACTTCCTCATCCTTTTCTCTTACTCTTTTTATTTTTTCTACCAATATTATTTCTGGTCCTTCTACTACTACTTCCATTATTCCTCTAATCTACTTCTCTTTTATTAACTTCTGATTTTTGTTATCATTTTTTATTTCTACTTTCAAGTCTGATCTCCTACTCAAACTACCTGCTTTTCCTATTCTAACTCCTAGCACATGCTTTAAAGTGAAATCAAATCTAGACAAATATAAGGCTTATTTAGCCTGTCTCCAATTCAACTTCTGTATCTTTATAAAATTCTTATAGTCAGTCCAGACCTCAAACTTGAATTGAATTGAATATCTTCTAATAAATGTCTTTATGTCTCCAATCCTCTAATTACTGCTAATATTTCTTTGTCATGAATTTCATAGTTTCATTCTGTTTCATTCAATGACTTGGAAAGGTAAGCTACTGGTTTCCATTTTCCATCTGCACATTCTATTGATAAAACTCTACCTATTGCATAATCTGATGCATTTACCTTCATCCTCATTCTCTTATCCAAATCTGGAGCTACTAAGATCAGTTTCATGGTAAACCTTTTTTTTTAATGTCTCAAACAACTTCTCCTGCCTTATCTCCCACTCCCACTTCTATTCTTTCTTTGCCAACTCATACAACAGTCTTTCTATCTTTGCAAAATCCTTTACAAACCTCCTATAATAGTTAGCCAGATCAAAGAACTTCTATATCTCCTTAACTGATTTAAACACTGGCCAATCTGAAACTGCTTTTACTTTTCCTCTATCTTTATTCTTTCTAGTTTTATCACCACTTCCACAAAGTCCACATCTCTAAAATTTTACTTATACTTTTCCAGCTTTACATACAAATTATTTTCTTCTATTCTCCTTAATATTTTCTTTACCAATTCATCATGTCCTTCCTTACTCTCTATTCTTACCATTATATTATCAATAAAACTTCCTGTCTTCTCTATATTAATCAAGTCTCTCAGCAACTCATTTATCATGGTCTAGAACATGGCTGGTGAATTTGTTAAACCAAAAAACATGACTGTCAGTTCAAATGACCCTTCTGGTGTTATAAAGGTTGCTTTTCACTCATCTTTCTTCTTTATCCTCACATTGTTATAATCCCACTTCAAATCTAACTTTGTAAACACTTTCTTGGTTCTAATGTTTTTGATAATGTTTGAAATAAGTGGTAATGGATAATTGTTCTTTACTATCCACTTATTAAGATACTGATAGTTTTATACTATTCTTTTCTTTCCATTCTTCTTCCCTACAAAGAATACTGGCACAGTTTGTGGTAACTTTGATAGTCAAATATATCTCTTTAGCATCTTCTTACTCACTTTCTTCTCAAAGACCTTGATCCACTTCTTTGCTTCTTTTTCCAATCATTCTTCTTCTTCTTCATTCCAAATACTTTACTCCTCTACTACTCTCTTATTTTCATTGCATTTTCTTTCTTCTGCTTTTTCTCTTTCTTCTGCTTCTTTTCTTCTTTTCTCTCCTCTTATTCTTCCTTCACTTCTTTATTCTTTTACTTTTGCCACCCTAGTTTTCCCTGCTTTGACCTTTATTTTTTTTCTACATTCATCTAGACATCTGGTCATTTTCACTTCTCCAGTCTTCAAATTAATCTCAGGATTATGATAGGCAAGCCATAATATTTCCAAGATTATGTTCCACTTCTGTCCACCAATCACATCTATCTCCATTCTTTCCTTATGTTCTTGATAATAGATATTAACCTCTACAGTATGTTCTATTGGCTTCTTCTTATTGAATGTTTCATTTACATTCTCTATATAAATAAGCCTCTTAATCTTCTTTAAACCTCTTCCTTTTTGCAAACTTTGAGCTCATTACCAAACCTGTTGCTCTACTATCCAACAAAGCTTTCACTGTAATTCTCTCCTATATATCTATCCTCTCTAAACTAATTTTTACCATCACTTTTCTTAACAATTCTTCTTCTTCTGTCCTTTTTACTTCTATGGGTCTTTTCTTCTTCTCTTTCCTTTCTTTCTTTAATTTTTCTTCTTGAAAAATTGTCCTTCTATCATTCTTACTTTCAGATCCTTCTAGGTCCAGAATACTAGCTTGCATTACTTGACTAGCTAGTATATGGAACTTATTATAAGAGCTTAGTTGAAGACTACTAGACTCTCCTCCTTATTTAAATTGTTCCCATAATCAATCTTCCTTTCTTGGCCCATTATACTCCAATTTCTATAATTCCTCACAAGATGGCCAAATCTCCCACAGCTGTAGCAGTTCCTCTCTCTATCTATCTCCATTACATAAGGATTTCTTCTTATTCCTCTACTTCTTTCTCCTTATCTCTGCAGAGTGTTTCTGACCACTATTGCATTTATTCTCTCTATTTCTTTTATTGGAGTAAGCCTTGCCAGTACCTGCTATTCTTCTTGTCTTCTTGGTTACATCTGAAGTAGAGGTAGCTATGGCCTAAACCTTCCTTGATTACTCTCCATTTCTATCTGTCTCTGTCCCTGACTTCTACTTTATTTCTTCTCCCTTAATATTTTCTCCTCTCTTCAACTCTCCCTCCAATGTTTATCCAGATTATGGCACACTCACACTACTGTTCAATACTAGTTGGAGACTTTTCTGCCTCTATAAGCTTCCTTCTAATTACTTTATTTGTTTCTCTTTTGAACTTTTCTACTAATGCTCTTTCTTTATATCTGCTTCCTCTTGCTATATTTTTAAATTTCTGGACAAATTCCTTCATAGTTCTCTCTTCCTATTCTATCTTTTTGAGCTTGGCCACTTTGACTAACTTCTCATCTTCTCCTCTGAACTTCTTTTTCAATTCCATTAAAAATTCCTTTACTAACTCAAATTTTACTTCTCCTGATTTTAAATCCTCCAATAAGTTCTTCTTTTAGATGTTTACTAATTCTCTCTGCATATATGATAAAACCTATTAAATCTGCTCTTATATTGATACTTCTTTCATTCTCATTCTCAAATACAATCTATATACTGTAACAAATTTCATGACTCTACTGACTTCTTTATTGAACATTGGTAGCTTGGCCACCTCTATGTTGGATTCTGTGTTCGATTTTTCTACTGCTTCTACTCCTGCTCTTCTTATTATAATTCAAACCTCAATCAAAATATTAAGGTAAGAAAGGAATCTTATATTGGGTTAATATAAGAGAACTCAATGGAGTTCCAAGTACAAAGTATCTACCTTATATACACTTGGCTAATAGTTTATACTATACTAAACCTAGTCTACTCTAAAGAGCATATGTATTATATGCCATTAACATATGGTATAACATTATTACTTTAGAACTTTCTACATTCTTTTATATAATATGTAATATATGTGTGACAGTTTGTGACTGTCATGCTAACCCCCTAACTCTAAGTTTGAAAAATAAAATAAATAGAAAAAAATAAAAATAAGAAAAGAAATAAAAATAAATAAAGTCTATTATCTTTAACTCTGACATTCTCTGTTATTATTATTGCTTGCAACATTGCTATCTGCTTCTGCTGTATTCTTATTTTCTCTAAGAGTTGATTGATGTTATGATATACTTGAACTTTTATATTTTATTTTGATTTTATTTTCCTTCTATCTATTTAATTTGATTTATCTTTTTATTTTATTTTATTTCTTGAATAATGAAGAGGTATGTGACTGCAGTCACATTATACATCACATAACATGATGTCATAGGCCTAGAATATAAGAGAAGAAGTTGAAAGAATAATATCAAGATATATATCAACAACATGTTTATCTCATAGTATATATATGGTATACTTATGGCTGATACATGGATATTAGAATAGGGCTATTTATTACTAGCATAGACCAAGAATTATCTATATAAATAGGATAGCAATATATTGGAAACTCCTTATCAAGTTCTTTTGTGATTTCCATAAGACTCTTACTTTATAAGACTACTTAGTATTTTGATTAGTAGTTGTTACAACAATTGAAGTTGTGTTGACTCATGTTGTTGTAGGAGAGGAGAGAATCAATTGGTGATGGTAAAAGTGGTAGTAGTATTAGTAGTAAAAAAACATATAAAAGTGATAAAGAAAAGCTAGTGCTGGTCTCACCCTCTAATTTGTATTCTGAGCTTGAAGTAATCTCTGTAAGTACTAGTGGGCCCTTTTCTTATTCTATCTTATACTTTGTACTGACTACTTTAATTACTAACTACTACCTTAATAATCTTGTATAGACCAACTAGCTAACATATATAAGATAGACATTCTGTACTAGAAACTCTATTGAGTTCTCTTATGCTAACCTAATACAAGGTCCCTCTTTTGACTAGTCACTCAGTCTTAAGTTGTAATATTTTAGATCTTATTATTACTGATAGAGAAAATAAATAGAAAGTTAAGAAAATTCTGGATATTTGTTAGTGCTGGAAGAGATATGTCAGAGTTGAAAGTGGTAGACTTGAAAACTCTTTTATTTTTATTTTTTTTCCACTTCTTTTTATCTTTAGACTTAGGGTTAGGGTAAAATGTGATGTTATATATGACTGTCACAAATTGTCACATGTTACATAAAGCTATCACATGTCATGGTCACATGATTATATATTACATAAAAAAATATAGAAGGTTCTAGCACAATGATAATATCCTATATATTAATAGTATATAATATGCATGATCTTTAGAGTAGACTAAGATTAGTATAGTACAAACCAGTAGTCTAGTATATATAAGAAAGACACTTTTGTACTTGAAACTTCATTGAGTTCTCTTGTGTTAACTCAATACAAGGTTTATCTTTTATTCTTACACTTGAGCTTGAGTTGTAACAAGTGTTATAACTTAAGTCTCAGAGTTTAAGATAAAATTTAACTTACTTCAAAGACTATATATTACAAATGAGCTACTCACTGGTTGTAATACTTGAACTTAATAATGTTTCAGAGGTTCAGTATAAGGAAATAATGATAATAGGTAATGAGTAATATTAACAGGAATAATTAATATTGTTAAGTCTGAGGTCTAACTCTTAGACACAAAGATATATATACAAAAGAGTGATGGTCCATGTGCAAGCTGTTTCTATCACATGATCAAAACTTATATCTGATGGGAGCTATCATCTATTATAGTAGCTGTTAGGCTAATTTTAGAAGATAATTAATTATGTCATTATATTGATATACTTGTATCTCTATGAATACTTACCACTGATATACCATATATCATTAGAAATAATTTGATGAGTACTTTCTAACGCAAGTTTGATTGTGCAAATCTGTCTAGCTGTTTATAAGATATTAGCAAACAAAGATTTTACAGTTACTGATGACATGATATCTCAGTTGTTTAGTGTTTTTTTTGTACATCCCACATATGTGTATATAGCCTTCATTTGAGGCTTTCTAGCACAACTTAGTTTGTAAAAATCAGTCTACTAGTTGTAGAGATACAAGCTAAATGAAATTTGTGATATCATATATTATATAAGATATTATATATTAACATATAATATATATGACTGTCACAAATGTTATATGTGATATCACACTATAACCCCTTAACTTAGTTTCAATAAGAAAAAATAAAAGAAACTAAGCTTATTAGCTTTCTTTTTGACAATTGGCTCCTAAAGTATATAAAGTAGACTACTCTATAGTAGAAACTCTATCAAGTTCTCTTGTATTACAAGTACACTTTCGTTTTAACACTAATATTTAAGTTATAATAGATCAAGTTTCAACCAATGTTCATGGTTTCAAGTTGTAGCAATCTTGAGAGAGAGTAACTTCATTATCTGACTTTAATTACATGAAGTTTGTTATTTAACTCTGCCATTCCCATATATTAACTCTATTTGTCTATCTTTATGCCATAATATTTCTTCAGTGTCCTAGATTTCTATCAGATAAGCTCTTTCTATTCTGAATATATTCCAGATATTTCTATTACTATTCCAGATCATTTTGACATTATTATTTATTACTTAGATCAGTATTGTTCTACTAGATTGAAATATAATTTAAAGTGCTTAGAATAATTGCCATCTTTAGAAGACTATTAGAACAACTGGGCAAAGTCTGCAAGATATATAGAGATCTCCAGGAAAATTTAAGCTTTATTAACAAAATATTCTAAATATATACCTTACCTTTAGAAAAACCTAAAATAACAGAGTAAATTCCCAGAGACAACAGATATACTATATATCTGGACTATATATTTTAATCTTCCAGATTAGCTTACTGTTATAACTTGGGTCTCAAAGATAAGATATATTACAGACTATGGTCTGTATGCACACTATAACTAACCTACCCTAAAGTTTATATATACTCTGTAAGACCAACATACTATTGCTATATTATATAATATTATCTGTTTCCAAAACTTTCTATATTCTTTTTTATATTATATGATTATATGACTTATAACTGTGATAGATGTTATGTTTTTGTAATGTATTTGTGACTTGTGTAACTGTCATATATCATATCATATCACACTCTTTACCTAAGTTCAAAATAAAGAAAAGTAAAACAAAAACTAAAAAAATAAAATAAAAGAGAAATAAAATAAATAAAATCAAGTCTATTATTCATAACTCTGATATACTTCATGAGAAATAATGAGGATAGTATGGCTAGCAACATCTTTAATGAAAATATATAGAATGTTAGCATGTATTAGGAATAGACTAGCTACTAAACCAGTTATACTAAAAGTATATAATATCAAGTTTAGTTTTGATATCTGGCTAGTGCTATATATGCACTTCATACTATACTTCTGACAGTCTGGAAAAAGGAGAGAAATTACTATCAGTAACAAATAGAAAAGGGCAATGATAATAGACAGAATTGTACTTAGTAGAGATTAGCAGTAGAAAATAATGCAGTCAACTGGACAAATCTTATAAAGTTGGTGATGACATTTAGTATTCTAGAGATGAAAGGAACTCTATAGACTTCAGTGGTGTTAGAGTTTTCTCTATGAGCTTCAGTATTATTGAGATATTAGAGTTTTGTAAAAGAACAGGTTCTCTTATATTCACTCTTCTTCTATATTGTTGTGACTTAAAGTAGTAGAAATTGTATGAAAATTTATGGTCAAAACTTTTACTACTTAGATAAGCTGTAGAGCTCAGGAGTTCAGTTAGTAGAACTCTACTACCCTATCTAGCACAAATACCTGTAAGATATTTTCCCAAGAATTCTCCTTTAAGCCAAAGTTCTTTCATTTGGCTAAAGATCCTTTTCCATATCTACACTCATCTACTTATCTGATTTTCTATACTTAAGACTCTTTAAGCTGTACACCAATACTTTCAACTATCTGAATATATTATTAAACTCACTTTTACACACTTTCTTGTTCTTCTACAACACTCTATCATCTTCTCAAGTCTTCTAGTGTTATCTACATATCTGTATATCTGCTTTCCTATACTCTAGAAGTACCTACTAAGTACTCTAGCTCTCTTTTATTTTAGTTTCTCCATTTTAAACTATTTCTAATTACTTAAGTATCATCATTTCTTGCTTATGTAAACAAAATTCCAACATATTAGAATAGACTTGTTATTATATAAAGTAGTTATCATCTTGAGGAATCTTTATTTTGTTCTCTGAAAATTTTCTGGAGGTGAGTATATAGTTTAGTAATTTCTTAAACAATAGACTTAGGATTTCCTAGAGATTTGAAGTGCTTTGATTTTTCACCTAGTTGCCCTAACATTATGGATTTCACTCACTTCTTTATTATATAAAATCTAAGATATTAATATAACAGTTTGGCTAAGAAATATATAGTGTGAATATCTATGAAGTTGAGATATATCTTGTTACCAAATTGAAAGACTAGAGCAGAGGTTCATTTTTGGTTGTAGTATAGCTGTTACAAAACTCCTATGAACTAGTATTTCAAAAAGTAAGGTTTATTAGTGATCAGACTAAGACTAAGTTATTAAACATATTAATGAAATCATAATATTATTCTCTCCTAAAATTGTATCTTTATAGCTTTGCTATATAATTTTCTAGATATGTAGATTGTAGAAACTCTAGATATATCTGGATAGTTCTTGTGGAAATTCTGACATAGCTATAAGATCTTCTTGATAATTTTATGTTTGTCCTTCTAGATAGATTTTTCAAATGGTTGGCTCTATCAGAGTTGTGAGTAATAGACTTGCTTTTTATTTTATTTTATTTCTCTTTTATTTTTATTTTCCATTTTCCATTTATTTTAAGTTTTATTTTCATTTTCATTATTTTGGACTTAGGTAAAAGAGTGTTATATAATACCT
>Ga0157358_1000636_pt1 | contig 14831 bp, 9 predicted proteins | sample AttcapACBM2_FD_111484 | JGI IMG/M metagenome (GOLD analysis project Ga0157358, IMG submission 111484) | Fungus gardens microbial communities from leaf cutter ant in Botucatu, State of São Paulo, Brazil - Atta capiguara ACBM2 | ecosystem: Host-associated > Fungi > Mycelium > Unclassified ...
CACCCAGGACTCGGTGGCAAACAGCGGGCGCAGCGCCCAGTCCGCATCGCCGGTAGAGGTCGACCAGCCGCCATAATAGAGGTCAAACTCCGCCATTTTCGGATCCTTTACGCCCCACAATTTTGCATTGCGCGTTCCCGAATCCATCGGGGTAACCGTGGCACGAATACCTACCGCGGCCAGCTGTGCCTTCAGCACCTGACCGGCTCGCACGGCGGCCGTGGCATTGGTGACCCAGAGCTTGAGATCCAGCCCCTGCGGATAGCCTGCCGCTTTCAGCAGGGCTTTGGCCTTATCGGGTGCATAGTGGTAATCGGGATCCGTTTGTTTCTGATAGAACTGCACCCCTTCCGGCATAGCCGAGGTGGCCGGTTTGCCCAGACCGGCAAAGGCCACTTTCAGCCACAGATTACGGTCAATCGCATAGTTGATGGCCTGACGCACGCGAACATCCGCCAGCGGCTTGTGCTGCGTGTTCATCGCCATGTAATAGAGATAGATGCTCGGGTCGCGCTGCACCGTCAGATGGCTATCCTGCTGCACCGCCGCAATGAGGTCGGACGGCAGTGGCCAGATGGCATCCACCTGCCCCGATTTTAAAGCCGCAACGCGTGTCGCATCTTCCGGACTTGGCGAGAAGATCACCTGGTCGACTTTCGGCCACCCCGCCTGCCAGTAACCCGCATACTTCGCCATCGTCACGGCTTTGCCCGGTTTCCAGTCGACAAATTTAAACGGACCGGTTCCTACCGGATGCAGCCGGAGCTGGGCTTCGTCCGGGTATTGCTTCAGGATCGCCGGGCTCCACATCACCGCCGAGGGGTGCGCCAGCGTGTTAATAAAAGCACCGAACGACTGATTCAGGTCGATTCTGACCTGGTCGGGTGCCAGCACCGTAACCCTGTCGATCATTTTGTAGAGGCTGTTGCGCTTCAGCCCTTTTTTCTGGTCAGCCAGACGATCGAGGTTGGCTTTCACGGCTTCCGCGTCAAAAGGGGTGCCATCCTGGAAGGTGACGCCCTTGCGCAGCGTCAGGGTAAATTCGGTCGCGCTCTCATTGGCGGTATAACCGGTCGCCAGCCAGGGTTGCAGCTTCATCTGCGGATCAAACTGGAACAGGCGTTCAAAGATACCGCTCTGTACGGAGTAGCTGATGTTATCCGAGGTATCGTGCGGGTCCAGCCCCGTGATATCGGCATACATGGAGATACGCAGATCCTGCGCCTGCGCAGCAGAGACCAGCATCGTCGTCAGGGCGAAGGCGAGTGAGGTACGGCGAAAAATGGGTTTCATGAAATCTCCTGGTCGTTGAGGATTATCGCAATGCAATGCCGTCAGCGACCCAGTGCAGAGGCGCAACCTGTCGATAACGGGGCTTAGTGACCGTTTGGCCCACCTTACGTAACGGCGAAGGGATTTCGCTGTCATCGACAAGGCGGGGCTGACGGTTCTCAGGATCGGCTACCGGCACGGAGGCCAGCAGACGCTGGGTATAGGGGTGCTGCGGGTGATTAAATACCGACTGGCGCGGTCCCAGCTCCACAATCTGGCCGAGGTACATCACCGCCACGCGATTCGCAATGCGCTCTACCACCGCCATATCGTGAGAGATGAAGATCCACGCCACGCCGGTCTGCTGCTGAAGGTCCATCATCAGATTGACCACCTGCGCCTGAATCGAGACGTCGAGGGCTGAGACCGCCTCGTCGGCGATAATGACTTTCGGCTTCAGTGCCATGGCGCGGGCGATGGCAATCCGCTGACGCTGACCGCCCGAAAATTCGTGCGGATAGCGACGCGCATGCTCCGGCAGCAGGCCGACGCTCTTCAGTAACGCATCGATCTGCGGCGAAGCCTCCTCCAGCGATTTCACGATGCCGTGCAGGAGCAACGGCTCGGCGATGGTAAAGCCCACGGTCAGGCGGGGATTCAGTGAGGCGTAGGGATCCTGAAAGACCATCTGAATTTCACGGCGGAGCGGCTGGAATGCCGCCTCTTTCAGGTCAGAGATCTCTCTTCCCTCAAAGTGAATGCTTTCGGCCTCACTGCTGATGAGCCGCATCAGTGCGCGTCCGGTGGTCGATTTGCCGCAGCCGCTTTCACCCACGATGGCCAGGGTTTCACCGGGCCACAGCGTGAAATCAATCTGCTCCACCGCATGCACATGGTGCGTCAGGCTCGATAAGATGCCGCTGCGGATCGGGTAATAGACTTTTAACCCGCGCACATCGAGCAGCGGCGCCACGTCGTAACGCGCGGTCTGCTGTTCGCTTTGCACCGCGTCGCGGGCACCCGGCAGAGGAAAACGTTGCGGCCAGTTGTGCTCCCGCATATCACCGAGTCTGGGCACGGCTGCCAGTAATGCTTTGGTATAAGCGTGCTGCGGAGCGGCAAAAATCTCAGAGACGGTGCCCTGCTCGATGACTTCGCCGCGCAGCATCACCACCACCCGATCGGCGATTTCTGCCACCACGCCCATATCATGCGTGATAAACAGCACCGCCATCTGTTTCTCGCGTTGCAGTTCCCGCAGGATGTGCAGAATACGCGCCTGTACGGTGACATCCAGCGCGGTGGTCGGCTCGTCGGCGATCAGGAGCTGCGGGTCACAGGCCAGCGCCTGCGCAATCATGACACGCTGCCGCATCCCACCGGACAGCGAGTGCGGATAGCTTTTCATGACGCGATCCACATCGGCGATGCGCACCTGTCGCAGCAGTTCACGCACGCGCGCCTGCGCCTCTTTTCTGCTGCACTGCTGGTGATCGCGTAACGCTTCGGTAAGCTGATCGTCAATGCGCAGCACCGGATTCAGCGAGGTCATGGGCTCCTGAAAGATCATCGCCATTTCACGGCCCCGTAACGCGCGACGCTGATTCTCATCCAGCGTTTCCAGCGCATGCACGTTTCCACTGCGATCGCGAAACTGCATGCTGCCGCGATCGACACGGCCGCCGCTTGCCAGTAAGCCCATCACCGCCAGCGACGTGACAGATTTACCGGAGCCGCTTTCACCCACCACGGCGACAATCTCACCCGGGTTGATGGCAAAACTGATCCCCCTGAGAGCCTGATTCTCACCGCTGCGTCCCCGAAACGAGACGCTAAGATCCTGAATCGCCAGCACGGGAGAGGCAGAGGCTGTGCGCGCTGCAGAAGAGGTAAGTCGTGTGTCCGTCATCGTCGCCTCGCAAAGTTATAGCCAGATGCGGCCCTGGGAGTAGCTCAAAAAAGGAGAACTGTCGGCGGCCAGCCAGATGGGGCCATCCAGGTCGATGAACTCCGCATTGACCGCGACGGGCAAGGCGGCCTCCATCGCCAGTGACGATCCCAGCATGCAGCCAACCATGATGCGCATATTCTGCGCCCGGGCCGCCTCCACCATCGCCAGCGCTTCGGTCAGGCCCCCGCACTTATCGAGTTTGATGTTGACCATCTCGTAACGATCGCGCAGTTCCGCAATATCGGCCCGCGTATGACAACTCTCATCGGCACAGACCGGGATGGGATGCTTAAAGCGTTGCAGGTCATGATCCTGTCCGGCGGGCAGCGGTTGCTCGACCATCGCGATGCTGCAGGCCTTCAGTGCCACCAGCAGGCTCTCCAGGTCCAGCCCCGACCAGGCTTCATTGGCATCGATAATGAGCGTGGCGCGTGGTGCCGCCGCACGGATCGCGGCCACCTTTTCCAGAACCGCATCGCGGTCGAGCTTAATCTTGAGCAGGATGGCCCCGCGTGAGACGGCCTCTGCCGCTGCGAGCGCCATATTTTCCTGCGTGTCGAGGCTGAGGGTTTCGGCCGTTACCACCGACGGTGGCTGAGTGCACTGGCTCTTCTGCCACAGCGTCTGATGCGTCCGTGCGGCGTCGAGTCGCCATAGTGCATAGTCCAGCACGTTGCGCGCAGCGCCGGCGGGTAAGCGCTGTTGCAGATCGTCATGGCTCAGGCCCGCCTCCACGTCAGCACGCACGGCTTCAAGCATCGCCTGCACGCTTTCCGGCGTCTCACCGTAGCGGGCCGTCGGAGTGCATTCGCCCTGCCCGATGAACCCGTTTTGCTCCAGAGTGACCCGGATGACCGTCACGGCGGTCCGGGTTCCACGCGAGATGGCAAAGGGGCGCGCCAGCGGCAGCTCCACCACCTCAATCTGCATCGTTCTCATTTCAGCCACGCTCCTGAAGCAGCGCGGCGATCCCGTCGATACCAAAACGCACAGGATCGGTTGCCGGCAGCCCAAACTCAGCGGTGATTTCAGCGCAATACACGAGCGCCTCTTCTTCGCTGTAATTTGAGGTGTTAATCGCAAAGCCTGCGAGCTGCACCGACTCACTGGTCACCTGCGCGGCGCGCAGATTGGCCTCAACGCACTCCTTCAGGCTGACCATCGGCTGGTGGGGCAAATGACGCATATGCGGGCGTCCCATTTCATGACACATGACCAGCCAGTGCGGTTGCGCGCCGTGCATCAGCCCCATACTCACGCCCGCATAAGAGGGATGGAACAGTGAGCCCTGCCCTTCGACGATGTCCCAGTGGTCCGCGTCATTCGCGGGTGACAGCGCTTCTGCCGCGCCGGCAATAAAATCCGCGATGACCGCATCCACAGCAATGCCCTCACCCGCAACCAGAATGCCGGTCTGGCCCGTGGCACGAAAATCGGCTTTCATCCCGCGTGCACGCATCGCCGCTTCCAGCGCCAGGGAGGTGTACATCTTGCCCACTGAGCAGTCCGTGCCCACTGTCAGGATGCGCTTACCTGAACGCTTTTTGCCGCTGCCAACATTAAGCGCCGGGCGCATATGGCGCAGGTCAAAAAGCTCAACACCCGACGCCTGCGCAAGCGCGACCAGTTCCGGTTCGTCTACCAGTCGGTGATGCAGACCACTGGCTACATTCATGCCTGCTTTGATGGCACTTTTGATGGTGTCCAGCCAGTGCGCAGGCAGATAGCCCCCTGCGTTGGCGGTGCCCAGCACCAGCGTTTTTGCGCCACGCGCTTTGGCACCGGGAATATCCAGTTCATCCAGACCCAGACTGACTGTGCAGCCCGGCAGTTTGATTTCGCCAACGCACTGCTCCGGCCGCCAGATATGAATACCGCGCGCCGTTTTTGCCGCAAGGGGATCGGTCACATCGCCAAGAAAGAGTAAATAGGGTTGTGGAATTAGCATGTTGTCTCTCGTTTCAGCCAAAAGATCAGGTTCTGAAACCACTATTTCATGCGTTCTGAAAGGTGACGAATGCTTGTTTAGCAGGAGGGTATAACGGCAGGTTATAGTCAGAGGTAAGAGTGATGATGGGTGGGTTTTTCCGGCGGAAGTGAGCGTCAGAGGGACTCAAACCGGGAGGGGGTCATAGGAAAAGAAGATGTTTGGGGAGGTGAGATATGAATCTGAGCGGAGGCAGGTATTACGGCTGCTACTTTAATAATGCTGCTTATGTTTTTGACCATCCGGTAGAACCAACGGAATCAATAGCAAAGCGAGTTATACTCTCAAACTAGTTGAATTGTTTTCCTCTGCTCTTACTCATCAACTGCTGGCGGTCAGCCTGATACTCGACTAAGAAATGATTGAAGAATAAATTACAAACATTGGCAGAATTGTGGAAACCAGAAAATTTGAAATGATTAAGATGACATTTATCAATCCTTCAATCCTTCATTAAAGATGCATCAAAAAGAATTAGATTTTAATCCAACTCATCATATGAAAGTCTTTAATTTTTCTATAAAATCTTTTTAGAATTTAAAAACATCCCGGCGAGAATCAAGAAATTTTAAAATTTTCACGCCTTATATTTTATGATCTTTCTTTAATGATACTAAACATCGATTTATTATTAAGACCAATCCGTACCGCAAAACCCCCTCGTGTAAGTGTCGATTCTCTGAAATAAATCGATGATTGTTGTTCAACACAACCAACATCGTCTCCCAACCAAAAAACTGAAGCTATCAACTTTATCATTTAATGATGCTAAACTAAAAATTAAGTAATTTATTTTAGATCTTAACATCTAGCGCTAATTATTCTTTAAACATATTTTTAAATCTACAAACCCTTTCAACTGATAATCTTCATGATAATTTATGAAAAATGTTAATTTTGCTGATAAATTCAAAAATATCATTGCGATGATTTTTATAAAATACAATCCATAATTAAGGATTAATGGATTCAAAATTCATTCATTGATAGATGATGTTCTTTGAAATAGATAAATAAAAATTTCAAGATGGAATATACAAGCAAATGGGGCAATTCCTGATGGTTATAATCATCAGGAACAAATAAAATGAGTATTGATGTATTCCCTCAGCGCTTTTAAAAAAATCCTATGCGATCTTATCTCCATTTATCCAAAGCCCTTCTTTAGAAGAGGATAGTCCTCGTTCAATTAAAGCACAACCTATCATCTTATCATCCATGATAATACAATCTCCAGAATATAAATCATTATGCAACGGGTAGACTTTGGCTTTTTTATTTTCTTCAAAGGAAGATAGGCTATTGACCAAGTCATTTAGCCCTATTACACCCCTCTTATTTTTCTTGTAATAAACGCTCCTGTTTCTATATTTAAATAATAAAAATTTTATAGTTTCATCGTAAGGGGTGCCGCAGTGGATGCTATCAGACATCAGGATTTCATTTAAACTTTTCGACCATGGCTCTTTTGATTTCGGCAAGGAAGATCGTAAATAACCGACAGATTTCATATAGTTAAGCCTTATATATGTGTTACACTTATACCCGTTCGCGTACCTAATTGTAGCATCTCTACTTCGCCCCAATCATTCATATGCGTCCACCCCCAAGACCAGGAAGCACCTTGTGGAGGAGCCCCGACTGGAACGCTCAACAAAACCCCCCCCGGACCATCTTTATTAGCATGACCTAAAGCCATTTCTTTATCAGGGGTCCATGATACATATTGGCTTTCACCTGTTAAACCTCCTTCCGCATGTTGCTCAGGGGTTAAATCAGCATAAGGATTTGCTGGTTTTACAATTCCTTTTTTTGCATTTTCTAAGTCGGGATGTTTTGCACTAACTCCACGATACAACTTCTGACCTTCAGAATCGGAACACTTATTCAGCCCTAACGGATCTAACCAATTCAGCGGGTTAGGGGCATATGCATACTGGTTTAGACCGCCTTGTAATCCTATCGGGTCCTGCTGGGTAAACCGTCCGCTGTCCGGATCATAATATCGAAACAGATTGTAGTGCAGTCCGGTTTCACGATCCAGGTACTGGCCCTGCATACGCAGGTTCTGCTGAACGGCAGGCAGCCGCTGGCTGGACTCACGCAGCAGTTTGCCCCACGCGCTGTTGATCCCTTCCCAAGCTTTCTGCCCTTCCGCGTCAGTCAGCAGCTCCGGCATCCCGTTGGCCGCATTATGGAACCAGTAAATCTCGGGGCTTTCCACACCATCAATACGTGCCAGCGGATCATAGCTCTGGCTGTCGCTGTAAACTTAGGTCAGCGGAGTGCCGTCGTGGATCTCCTGCAGCAGCCGGTAGCCTTCCCACACGAAGCGCGTCGTGACGGCGTTGCCAGAAGGTCTCCCCTGTAACAGCTGCTGGCTGGTTTTACTGATGCGACGTCCCAGCGGATCGTAACGGAAACTCACCTTCATGCGCGGCTTATTGCGGTCCCGCGGCTCGCTGATCACCTCCGTGAGGCGATGCTCACCATCGTAGCGATAGCGCCAGCGGGTCTGGCCGTCATCTTTCTCAGTGGTGCGGCCATGAATGTCATACTGCCAGCGGATACCGTTCAGTCCGGTGACACGGTTGTGCATGACATGAGCGGCACTATGGCGATCCAGCGGGTTGCCTGCGCCATCCCAGCGCCACTGCTCATTACCCGGCTGCGCACCGTCCTGGGACAACAGCCGGCCGGCGTTATCGTAGTGCCATAACGTCTGGCTGAACGGATTATCGTCACGCTCTTCGCGGATCAGGTTGTTACCGTAATCGAAGTCGCGCCGGCGGGACCAGATGCGCGGCGCAGGTCGCTGTGCTTCACCCCTGAACACGTCACGGCGGCGCAGTCTGCCTAAGCGGTCATACTCGCTACGCATAGTCAGGCCGCCCTGCGTGCGGCTCAGTTCCCGGTGCAGGGTGTCACGGGTAAACTCGGTGACCGGCAGGTTGTCCAGTGCGATGCTCAGCAAATGGCCGCTACCGTAATAAAGCTGCTTCAGGTTGCGACCATCCGGCAGGGTTAAGGCCTTGCAGTTACCCAGCGCGTCATACGCCCACGCCAGTTCGCCCTGCTCCCCCTGTTCAGCAACGATGCGGCCCAGCGCATCATATTTAAAGGTAATCTCCTGCTCAGCCTGCTGGCTCCACTCGGTGTCAGACAGCGGCAGATGCTGCGACACTTTATCGAGCTGGCCGACACCGCTGTAGTGGTAGCGCGTCTGACCCTCCGGCGTGGTTCGCGCCAGCAGTTGCCCCGCGCGGCTCCAGTGGTAATGATGGGTGATGGCCTGAGGATGGCCGGCGGCAAAGGTACGCGATAGCGTGCGGCCCGCCGCGTCATAGTCGTATCGCGTGGCAACACCATCCAGCCCCACCTGAGCCAGCAACAGAGAGTCTGCGCCCCATTCGAACTGGTACTGCTCACCGTTCTCGTTTTGCAGTGCCGTGAGGCGGCCACGGCTGTCCCAGCTTCGCTGAACCGTCTCACCCTGTGCGTTGCGGTTGGCGATCAGTCGTCCGACATTGTCGTAACGGAATTCACTGCGCTTACCATCAGCCGACTCATGGGCCAGCGGCAGGCCGTTTTCACTCCAGTGCAGTCGCTCTTCCCAGCCCTCTGCGCGTTCCAGCTGAAGAGGACGGCCTGCGGCGTCATAGTGATAATGGGTTTCTTCACCATCCGGCGCGGTGACAGAGCTGAGCCAGCCCAGAGGATGATAACGGTAGCGCGTGGTCAGCCCTGAACAGTCGGTTTCACGGATAACCTGTCCGGCATCGTTAAACTCCCGGCGAAAGCTGTTACCTGCTGCGTCGATCTCCTCGACAACCAGTCCGGACTCATCCCGCTTATAGATCGTGCTTTGCCCGAGCGCATCAACGACGCGCTCAAGACCGTGATGGGGGTCGTAATAGTATTTCGTCGTGGAACCATCCGCTCCGGCAACTACCGTGGGCAGTGCACGGTGTGACAGCCATTGCACCGCCTGCACACCGCCGTCAGCATCTTTCTCTTCAACGCGGTTGCCCAGATCGTCATAGGTGAAACTCACCGCGTTGCCCAGCGGATCGATGCGGCGCGTCAGGAGTTCGTTTTCATCCCACTCATAGCGCCACTTCTCGCCACGCTCATCGATGAAACAGGTGATGAGGCCCGCGGTGTTCCAGTGGTGTTCGCGCTGCTGACCGTCATAGGTCGACACGCGCGTAATGCCCGTCTCGAGATCGTAATGCATGCGACAGCCGTCATCGCTATTGGTGCGGTTCTCAACCACGCGCCAGTGATCCAGCTTCTGCCAGCGGTATTCACTTTCCAGCCCGCCGGGCAGCTGATGCCAGACCATCAGTCCGTCGTCGTTGTAACGGAACCGGCGGGTAACAACGCCTGCCGCATCGGTCACGCTGGCAAGCTGGCCCTGTTGGCTGTAGGTCCAGCGCGTCAGAGGCCAGTGCTGCTCGCCATCAAAATGGCTGGCTGACGTCGGCCGCCGAGGATGCTGTCTGTCCTCGTAGTGCAGCGTGACGTCAATCGCCAGCGGCGCGTCATGGATACGCACCAGACGGGCCTGTTCATCCCAGCCCGTCTCCAGCGCATTGCCGTACTCGTCGCTGAGTGACGCCAGCCGCAGCACCTGCGGATCGGCGGCCGTGCGCCGGTAAAGACGCCATACCGCACCGTCGTCATCGGCAATGGCGATATCGCCAGTCTCGCTGCGCCGCACCATCAGCCCTTCGCTGATGCTGTAGAGCACCTCTTTTTCACCGGGAACGTCAAAGCTCAGCTCGCGCCCGTTGTCGTCAAACCAGGTTGCCCGGTTGCCTTCCAGCGTCAGATAGCTGTCAAACACCGTGGCCCAGCCCTGACCGAACAGGCCTGCGCGCTGAGTCAGGCTGTTGTAGCTGCGCTGAAAACTGAGCGGGAAACGGCCGGGAAGAGAGAAATCCCGTTCGGCCTCATCATTAAGGACTTTGACGCCGGTTGCGGCATGAACCGGGAATAGCGATGAGAAGGCGGCGTTGATGGACATATCCGCCATCATGCCGCCCGCCGCACCGGCCAGCGCGCAGGGCATATTTTTCAGGATCTGGCTGGGGCGACCGCGTATGAGCGAAAGGCCAATCATCATCACCGCGAGACCCGGCACCTTGCCACTTTTGATCTCTCTGACCGTAACGGTCTCACCTCCGATGATGACATTGGGGGAAACAGCATCACTTACCGTGGCGTCACAGGTCGTTTTGTCCTTTGCCCGCACCGCAGGCTGGCCATTGATAAAAACGCTTTTCGAACCCTGAGCCAGATACTGCGGCGCACTGTGTTTTTCACAGGCCACTTTATCCTGCTCAAGCGGAGAACTCCCCGCATCGGCAGAGGCGACCGTGGGCTGCCACATAGCACTGCCGAACTGGCCCACCGCAGAGAGCAGCATGCCGCCGTAGTCCGCGAAGCTCTGCGGTGATTGCGGTTCCGGTGGCGGTGTCTCACCCGGCGTCATCATCCCGGCCGCGCGAGCGGCCATAAGACCATTCACGCGTACGTTGTCTGAACCGCTGGCGATCACCCCGGCGGGTGAAGGCGGGAATATCATGTCGCCCAGCCCCTCTGCCGCTTCAGAGATGTCGTCCGACAGGCCCGCAGCATTGGCTAACACACCGCCAATGATGCCGCTGAGCAGACAGCTGGAACCGATAGCGGCAACCCCGGCCGCCGCCATGCCGGCACCCAGTAAAGGCGCAGCCAGTGTTGCCGCCGCTCCTACAGCAGCCCCGATGACAGCATAAGCCGCCCCTTCAGCCACGACACTGGTGATATCAGCGAAAATGCTGGAATGAATGATCTCGTCGCCCACGCGGGCCGCATGGTTATCCATAAGTTAATCTTTCCGTGGCGTATTCAGACTCAGGCTCTGTTTGAAAGCCTGCCAGCGCTGACCGTCTTCCTCATTGAATGGGCGCATCGCGGAGAGCGTAAAAATCATAAAGATGTTCGACTCAGGAACCTGTGCCGCCAGCTGTTTCTGCCACACCTGTTGTCCGTTACGGTCAAACAGGGTTTCAACTTCTGTCGCAGGTAAGGTGTTATTCACACCGGCCATCACAGGAACAAATTCACTCTGCTGAATGTGCCCCATCTGGCTGCGCAATGTGTCCCACTGACGCTGAAACTCTTTTTCTGCATCACTGCCTTCTGCAATAACACCACGACTCACCACCCACGCCAGTCCACTGGCCTCATCGCGCAGAATGTTCATGGTGTTGTCCTGCCAGGCAGCAGGAAAAAGCGCAAAAGCGCCCTCATTGAATTGGTAATGCATATCGGATGTCCGTCTTATTCATTGTTTGTGGCAGGAGAATTCAGGTCGCGATAATCACCATCAACGTTATCGGCGTTAGTGAGTATCTGCGTATTATCACGCGCAACTTTAATATCAAAAAGTCGGTGCGAAATATCAGGATCGCCACCGCAACTGATATCCCGATTATCTTCACGAACCGTGATGATATAGAATTTTTTCTCACGGCTTTCATCGAGATCGTAACGCAGGCATTTATCATCGAGAGTGGTCAGGTGCCAGGTATGAATGGCTTCGGTGGCGATACCGATAGCCTGGTCAGGGCTGATTTCGCTTTGCTCTGCACCCGGGTCTGTTTTCAGCATGATGTCACTGACTTTTCCCTGATCAATATGGAACATCAACTGCCTTTTGCCCGACTGATAAACAAGCCAGTGCTGATTATCACTGTTATCTTCTTTTCCGGGTCCATAGGCTTGCTGAACCTTTTCCAGGCTGTCACCAACCATGATATTTCTGGCCGTCGGCACGCTGGCATTTTCCAAAAGAATCTCAGCCAGAATCGGGTGCATTCCCTTTCCTGCCGCCGCCGCGCTGAACAACTTAAACCCGTTATAGGTATGCTGGAAATATTTATATTGCTGATTATCGATCACTACCTCTCCAGCCAGATCGGAGCTCAGTGCCTCGCCTGCGCGTACAAAGCTTTCGTCACTCCACATATCGCCGGGCGTGAAAACATAGTCATTAAGCAGAACCGAAAAATCCCCCTCATTAAGAGCAGGAGCAAGCGACTCCGTGCCGGATTCAGCCCTGACAATGCAGGATAAAAAGAGAAGAACAGGCACGATTATAAAGCTGGTTAATAAACGATTTACGATCATTATTTTTATCGAAGTTGGCAATTGCAAAAATAAAAAAATTCCATTCGCTAACTCAACGCGATCAAATTAACTCAAAAAAAATCAACGCATCAATAATATGCATGAGGTGGAGACGAAACATAACCACCTCAATAAACATCATAAATTAATCAACGTTACTATTATCTGAGTCGCAAAAAACTTTCGTTTGAGAAGAATAAAACCATCACTCCCACTTACCACTTTGCTCTACGACTATTTTATTCTTCTGAGTTACTTTTAACACAAGCGGATCAAAGTTCACAATATAATTTACGCCGCTATTAGTGAAAATCATTCCATTAGCTTTATTTGAGTTGACAGGCTGCGTGGTTTTGCCTTCAAGAGTGATTTGTTTCCCGTCCTTATTTCTGAGACCTAAGTACTTAACTTTATTACATACAGTATAAAACTCTCCACAACCATTCACTAAAGTAATGGTAAAGTCAGATGTCGAGAAAGTTTTCATGCCCGATTTTAAATTTTCCTGGCTAACTTCCTTTTCGAGCGCGTAAGTTTTTGGAGCGTAAAACTCGCCATTTTCAGGGTCTTTAATTAAATTCCATAAAACTTTATCATCTTTAATTTCTAAATTTGCTTTGCCCTTTACTCCACCAAATGAAGAATTAAATTCAATCAAAGCTTTTTTATCATTTGCAGTGCCTTTGAGGTTGCTGACATTATCCTCAGGACAATCTATTTTGTTGCCACCCCTGGTAACATAACAATAACTACCCGTGATGTTATTATTATCCTGTTTTAATTTCAACGTTAGAGTGGAGTATAATGATCCATTATCATTTTTTTCTTGCCCACTCCACTGACCAGTAAAGTCATCAGAAGCAAGCAGGGGTAATGAAGAGACTGACAGCAAAACCGCTAAGCTAAATCTAAATTTATTCATCTAATTAACCTTTGAAATCCAGACAATCGTTAACCCTATTGAGCCAGCCATTAAGATTAGGTAAGTTTTTAGGATCAGATATAGTCAGGTTAGTATAATATTGCTTTCTGATTTCAGCAATGCTATTGGTTAGCTTACTTGAATCCTCAACACTATTCATAGCAGAAATCGTATCAGGCCCAATTACACCATCAACCTTCACATTTTTTCCATATTGGCTATTTAGCAGTTTTTGAATCTGCTTTCCTGCCCCACCAGATGTAATGCTCCAGTCATAGGACATCAAAGCTAATTTAGGATCTTTAATGTCATTAAAACCACTTGGGTCCCAGTACCTTTTCTTATAAATAACTTCAGCCTGTTCTGGAGTAATTTTCTTCAGATTTTCTAATGTCGGCTCAACCCCTAAATCTTCTTTTGAGTATTTTTTCCATGTATTCCATGCAATGCCATGATTTGTTGGACCACCCTTATCAGATGCACGATTTGCATAGCCGCCTTCATGCCTTAATATTATTGGAGAAATCCTGGAAAAATTATCACCGTTTTTTAGTGTCGGCGCCCCTTTCGCCGGTGCCGCCGCAGCCTTTGGCGCAGCGGGTGCCGCCTGCCCTTTCTGCTTCGGCGGGAACAGGTTCTCTACGGCCTGGCTGATGTTCTGTTTATGACCTGAACCCGGAGCGCTTGTGCCCGGTTTAGCACCATCTGTGTTCAGATTAAGTTTGCCGCCGGATGTGGTGATATGCCCATCGCCCTGCACGAAGATATTGAATCCCTTGCCAACGATATTTATCTGGCCATTCGCGTTGAGTTCGATAGCGCTCTCTCCGCATTCCAGGCGAAGTTGAGTGCCTGAACCCACTACATAGGTATCGACTACCGCATCAAGTTTGCCCTTACCGGTCAGCCGCTCTTCGCCACCTTTCACGCCGTGGACACGGTTGGTTTCGACACGGTAAAGCTCATTGCCACCTGCGTAATGGCTGTGATTATTAGCAACTGAATGGCTGGCGTCATTTTTAACATGGGTATCCATGTTCTTCTGCGCCTGGATCCAGAGGTGCTCTTCACCCGCCTTATCCTCAAACCTCAGCGCGTTCGCGGTGTCCGCCGTGCCGTCCTTCGACCGGCTCAGGAACCCCATCTGCGTCGCTGCCGCCGGCAGCGCCCACGGCGGCATGCTCGCCTCGTTATACACCCGCCCGATGATCAGCGGACGGTCCGGGTCGCCGTTGATGAAGTCCACCACCACTTCGTCGTTCACGCGCGGGATCTGCACCCCGCCGAACCCCTGACCGGCCCAGGCGCTGGAGACGCGCACCCAGCAGGAGCTGGTGTCGTCCCCCTTCGCCAGGCGGTCCCAGTGAAACTTCACCTTCACCCGCCCGTAGCGGTCCGTCCAGATGGACTCCCCCTTCGGCCCCACCACCTTCGCCGTCTGCGGGCCGTGCGTCTTCGGCCACGGCGTCTCCGGCGGCGTGCGCCACGTCACCGACGACGGCAGCACCGTGAAGTCAATG
>Ga0157358_1000637_pt1 | contig 14818 bp, 10 predicted proteins | sample AttcapACBM2_FD_111484 | JGI IMG/M metagenome (GOLD analysis project Ga0157358, IMG submission 111484) | Fungus gardens microbial communities from leaf cutter ant in Botucatu, State of São Paulo, Brazil - Atta capiguara ACBM2 | ecosystem: Host-associated > Fungi > Mycelium > Unclassified ...
AAATAGTATATAGTTTAAGATAAAAATATTTAATATAGCAAAACTGCTCAGGCTGTTTTCTAGTAGAGTATTAAATAATATTAAATTATTTATTAGATATGAGTTATAAAAATATTTATTAGCTAGAATTAATTAAACATAAATTAGCATATTTATAATAAAGGATATCAATATAAAACTATATATAATAAAAAAATAAAAAATAAAAAGTATCACTATAAGAATTGATTTATTTTGTTTAAAGGTAGTTGATAGAGTAAATGTCTATTAAGCTGATAATCAATAGCCACATTGGGAATAAAAAGCCCTAAGTAAAGTAATCTACCTACAGTCAAGAACATTAGTCAATGCTCACAAGAGTGAACTAGCTAACTAAAATCTTGGGATCACTTGTATATGGTACTTGAGATAACATAAGGGAAAAAAATGATATTACCTTACTATAAGTGTTGTTCAAATTACTGGTGCCAAAAGACTTGGTAACACCAGAAATGCAAATATTAGGCGTCCTGTTATATGTTTTGGGAAAACATTATTATGAGAAAAACTTCCAAACTCTGGGGATACTCTAAAGCTTTTGATACCAAGTTATTAATGAAAATTGATAAGTGGCCAGAATAATTACCTGGGTATGGTAACAAGTCATAAGATAAAGGAAACTGAAATGGGCTATCATGGATCTAAATCAGAAAATCTATTTATTCTAATACCAAATAGAACTTCTGTAAAAGAGCAACAAGTAGACAGAAGTTGGTTTTTAAATAAAAACTTAAGATGTACACTAATGGGTTTCAAAAGAAATTATCAAACCAGAATCTCTTCTAAACAATTAAGTATTAGAACTTTTTCTACTTCAGGTTTTAAATCTAAACTAAATATTTGGTTTTTCATAGGTTTCACAGATACTGAAGGTAGTTTTTGCACTACAATCTATAAAAATAAAGCATACAAAACTGGATGGGTTGTAAGATCTTTTTTTCAAATAGAATTAAATCAACAAGATAGTTCTTTAATTTATCAACTAAAAAACTTTTTTGGTGGAATAGGTACAATAAGCTTAGATAAGAAAGCTAATGTGTTAAAATATTCAGTAGCTAGTCTTAAGGAATTAAGTTCTATTGTCATTTCTCAATATAAAAAATATCCTCTACTAACTCAAAAAGGTGCAGATTTTTATTTATTTGAGCAAATAGTTAAGCTTATGAAAAAAGGAGCTCATCTTACAGCTAATGGTTTACAACAAATCATTAATATTAGAGCATCTATGAATACTGGTCTATCTGAGAATTTAAAAAAAGAATTTAGCAATAATATTAATCTAGCAAATAGAAGGATTATTCAATCTAATATTATATCAGATCTAAATTGGGTTTCAGGATTCATTAGTGATGAGGGTAATTTAGATGTTGGGATTAAAAAGTTAAAAAATATTATTGGTTATCAAGTATATTTAAGATTTAGAATATCACAATATATCCAAGATGCTACATTAATAAAGCTAATAATTCATCACTTAGGAGCTGGAAGACTAGAAAGAGATTCTAGAAAACCTGTCCTATATTTAGTTATAACTCAATTTTCTAAGGTAAATCAAATAGTTATACCATTTTTAATCAATACCCTATTTGTGGTATTAAATATCTAGATTATCTAGATTGGTGTAGAATTGCTAATTTAATAGAATCTGGTGCTCATTTAACCAATGAGAGGTTAGCAGAAATATGACAGATTAAAGATAGGATTAACACAGGAAGAAAAGACTAATATTACAAGATAAATCTGATTACCATGAATCAGGCATAAAGAGTAAGTAGGCAGCTTTTAAAGTTATTAATTAGTATGCTTTTGTCTTAATTGATAAATAAATTAATAATGAATTAAAGCTAGAATCAAAAAGAGGATAAACTAAATAATATTTAGTGTAGGAATACAATTTGTAGATACTAAATGGAATACTTAAGGTGTAAGCTTTTATCCAATAATAATTGATGCTGAGAAACAAAGATGAGAATAGAAAATAGGATGTGCGACTTGCAAAGCTTAATATTATATTATACCAAGGTATTTGTCTCAGTAGCCTTATATCTAAAAAGGTACATTATTTTTTGTCTAATAATAGCCAACCTAAACATGCAAAAATTCAGTAATGAAATTGTGTGAAGCTTTAAAATAAGGTTATATTTAAAGGTTATCAACCTTAATATTGTATTTTTATTTAAAAATATAATAGTTAATAAAGGCTGATTCCTATGGTTAGGAAAACCAAACTTATGTAATAAAGCTTATTAATTAGCCCTATAATTGTCCTAGTTACTAGTAGACAAACAAATAGTTAATAAGATAAAGTAAGAACCTAAAGGAATCTATAATATAATATTAGAAACAAGAGAATTATCTTTAATCTCCCAATATTTTTATATAATTATATTAATATGAGGTATCTTGATTGTAAAGTTAAGTAATGTTTATAGATAAGAGGATTTAGAAGTAAGCTAATGTTATTCTGAAATCAATTGAATAGGACCTATTTGTCAAAAATACAAGAAGTAAACTTAAACATTTCTTATTTCTTTTCTCATTTCTATTTTCTTTTTGATTTATTTTTCTTTATTCTATTTTTAGAACCAGGGTCAGAGTTAGAGTAACAAGATCATGCTGTTACACAGCAGGTCACATCAGATGACACAGTCACAAGTCACATAATGCAGAGAAGGACATAGAATATTCTAGAAGAGATAATGTTATATAACAGGTGGTACACATGTTAACCTTAAAGCATACACATGATAGGCTAGAAATAGCTCGCATGGACCATTAGGTATTAGTATATAAGATAGACAATCTTGTACAGAGTTCTCTTGTGTTAACCCAATACAAGGTTTTTTTCATTAACCAACCCTAAGGTCTTTAATTTATAACACTATTGGTCTAACCTGAGAGAGTGCCCACTTTCTAAAGATACTAATTATTCAACCTAACAAAAAATATCTAATTGTTAATATTAAATGAATGTTTATAATTAAAGTTTATATTAATACTTTTTGATCCAAAACTATTTTGAATTTTGTAAAAACTTAATTAAACAAGAACAAGCAAACCAGCTCCTATATATTTTGCTCTACTAACAAAATTTGACTATTAAAAAAAAACAAAAAATAAATAATGAAAAAAGAATTTAAAAATAATAAATTTATACCTTAGTTTATAGATTTCTACAATACAGAGTGTAGTTTTATAACGAATTTAGTACCCAGAATAAATAAACAAACAAAAATAATAACAAGTTATTGAGTTTTATATAGAATTTAAATAAGGTTAAGTATTAAGGATAAGTCAACACTAGAATATATCAACAGTAAATTTGACAAAATTGGAAAAATTTATGTTTACAAATATAGACAAGCAAGTATATTAAGTTTTAATTTGCTAGATAATATTAGATTCTTAATTGAGAATGTTTTTTCAAAAAATCCTTTATTAACTAGTTATCAAGCTAATAGGTATGTGATACTAGAAGCAGAATTACTAAAAAATAAAACTGGATTAAAATTAGTAGAAGAATTTGAAATTATAGTAATCAATACAATAGAACCCAAATTTGAAGAATACTCTAAATTCTGTTTAGATAATTGAATAGTAGGTTTTTTAAATGGAGAAGTTTCATTTACTAGTTTTAAAACTAATACTAGTGTTATAAAACCTAAGGTTAGCTTAGAACATACTAGTGAAAAGGCTTTGCAATTTATGAAAATTTATTTAGAATTTGGACCAAAAGTTCACCAATTAAAACAATGGCTCAATAGAAAAGTTACTTATCAAATAGATATATTTAGTATAGTAGATCTATATAAATTATGTCAATTAATAGATCAAACAGACAGCCTTCAAGGAAATAAATTAAGACAATATAAAGCATGGAAAAATAGGTTTAATATCTAGTCTGGCTAAGCAACCATCACATTGGTGTGATATACAGCAAAGCTAGGCTAGTTTATTTGTAAAAAAATAGGATTAATATTAATTAGTGTCTGAGCTGTATGTAGTGAAAGCTGCACATACAGTTCTGAGAGGGAGAAAGTTTGCAAAAACCTATCTATCCTAACTAGAGACCCAGATATCTCTCACTGTCAATGATGAGTGGTAGTTGTTAGTCTTATTAAAGGCTAGTTAACATAATAACCATTCCGCCTTGCAAGTACAGTTATAAAACTGAAACCAAAAAAATTAGTTGGTCTTGAAGCAAACGAAGTGAAGCATGTTATTTAATACATATGTACACATAAAATCTTACCAGTTCTTGAATATTTTCTCTTTAATTTGTGTTCTGCAGCTTAGGTTGCAGTAGCCTGTTTTATTATTTTTAATTAAAAGCAAGAAGATACTACTACTAATATTGATAAAATAATTAACTTAGCAGTAAAAACACTTATGGGGGAAAATTACAGGTGTTGCATGGCTATTGTTAGTTCATATCTTGAAAAGTTAGGTTAGCTCCACTAATGGATGCAATCCCTATTGTTAATTTATACTTAACAATTTATGATTTCTAAATGTTATCATTAGGGGCTAAGACAAGTCATTATGGCTCTCACAAACTGGGCTGAGAAGTGTTATGGGAAAACACTAAATTGGTATAAACTACCAAATTCCAGTGATACTCTAAAGCTTATGATACCAAACTATCATTGAAAAGTGATAAGTGGATGGAGTAATGATTCATGTATGGTAATAACTCATAAGATAAAGGAAACTAAAATGGGCTGTCATGGATCTAAATCAGAATTTGTATTGCAAACAGAAACTGTAAAAAAGCAATGAGTAGACAGTAGTTATTACATAGCTAAACAAAATAATATGCAATTAAGGTGTACTCTAATGGGTTTTGAAAGAAACTATCCCATCAAATTTCTTACTAAACAATTAAATAACAGAAATTATTCTACTTTATCTTGTAAGTCTAAGATTTAACCATGGTTTATTATAAGATTTTCTGAAGCTGAAGCTTTATTTATTATTTCTATGTATAAAGCAGATAACACCAAATTGAAGTGGAGAGTAACTCTTAATTTTTCAATACATATCCATATTAAAGATATCAAATTACTAATAAGTATTAGAAATACCTTAGATATAAGTAAAGTTAGAAAAAATAGTAATAACACTGCTATATTTAGAGTTGATAATATATAAGAATTACAAGTTATCATTAACCATTTTGATAAATACTCACTTATTGGTGCAAAGTTTCTGATTTTTTATTATTTAAACAATGTTACAATTTAATTAAGCAAAAGCAACATTTAACTAAAGATGGCCTTTAAAAAATAGTAGCTTTAAAATGCAATCTTAATAAAGGTCTTAGAGATGTTGTCATCAAAGCTTTCCTAAATATTGTACCAGTTCCTAGACCTCATTATAAATTTAATGGGATATCTGATCCCTTTTGGATATCTGATCCCTTTTGGATATCTGATTCTATTTCTGGAGATTTAATATTTTGTAGATCAATAGAAAAAAGTAATAATAAAATAGGTCAAAGAGTGCAATTAATATTTGGTACTTGTCTATAAAGAGCATTTAACCAATTCAGGTTTTAACAAAATAGTAAAAATAGTAGAAATATATATTGGTAATAATAATGATTATGTGACACAGAGAAGAACATAGAAGGTTTTAGAATAGATGATGTTATATAATATAGTAACAATATGTTAATCTTATAAAAAGTACATGAACTTTAGAATAGATTATATATAGTATGCACACAGGCTATGGTCTGTAGTATATAAGGTAGACTAACTTATTCTTGTAACTCTATTGAGTTCTCTTATATTACTTAAAGTAAGAGTCATCTTTTGTCCTTACTCAAGATCTTAAGTTATAATACTAAGTCCATCTATTCTGAAGACTATTCTCCATAGTAGTGATGTTTTCTTTGATTCCAACAAAAGCCTGTCTTTCATGATAGCTATACTTTCTGCAACATGTTTCTGTAGTAGTAATGCAATTATTCTAGAACCTCTTGAGTATTTAGTCTTTCATAGTGGAAATACTCTTATTGAACTTGGTCTTCTATGGTGGAGTTCCCCTATTAATCCCTTTTTAATATTTCATTATTGAAACTTCTATTCAGGGCTATATATTAAAACCTCCAAGTATCACCTATTAAAATTTCTTGTATATAAAACTAGTAATTACACTATAATTTACTAGTCTTATAATCAATTATCCAAGTAAATCCAATCTCTAGTGTTTAATAGTAATATACTACATTAGTACTTATCTCTTTTAAACTTTATTCCATCTTCTGAAGTTGTGACTATGTGGTAGACAAATGATATAGTATATAAGCTAAAGCTAAGATCATTCTGTGTTAGACATAGTTCACACCAGAGATGAAAGTCTGCAAGATAGGCTCAGAGATATGTGGACTTGTAGAATGACCTTGGCTTTAGCTTATATACTATGCCATCTGTCTACTATGTGGTTGCAACTTAAGATAAGAAGAATAAGTCTGAGATGGGAGTGAGTACTGATGGGTATGTTGCAGTTAAATACTGGGGATTGAGTTTAATAAGAGTTATCTTTGTCAATTATCAGACTAGTGAGTTACAGTGTAACTACTAGTCTTATATAAGTACTGACTATAGAAGATGCTCAGAGTTTCAGTGGTATTGCCCCTATTGCCATAAGCAGAGGTTTCAGTAGTAGAATACTAATAGGAGTATAACTCTGCCATGGAATACTAAGTTAAATAAAAGTAGGGACTCTGCCATAGAAGACTGAGTCAGATAGAAGTATTCCTATCATGAAAGATAAAATATCCAGATTGTTATATTACTACTATGAGGGCATGTTGTAAAAAAGATGGCCACTATGGAAGGGAAGCTTGTAGATTAATAAGGCAATATCACTATAGTGATATATACTCTATTTGAATGGACTTAGCATATAACATTCTAGAAAGTTTGTATTACTAAGCTTATTATATAGAGTTTATATACTCTATACATCTTTAAGATAATTCTACAGACTTTTGCCTCCTAGTATGAACTATGCCTGACATGTTCTCTTACTACTGGACTTTAGTAATGATTAGCAAACTAGACAAGTTTTCTTGAACTTCTACTCCTTATATATTCAGCTATCTATGGATTAGTTTTTAAGCAACTAAGATAAAGTTCTCTGGTTCTTGTTTTTTAGAAGTAGTAAAGCCTAAGTGGTTCAAAAGCCTTTTTTTACAAGAAGTCTACCACCAACACTTTCTCATTTCCACATAGCCTAAGTTTGAGCAGCTCTTTTGAAAGCATTTCTTCTCTATCAATACTACTGCAGAAGTTGTCAACTAACTTGAGGAAACAGTGTACTGCCAAGAGAGTTATGTAGTAGAAAACTATCTGAACAAGTGTCAGATCTTAGTTTTCAAAGCTAGCTACACTAGTCCATATACCATAATAGTTAAGTTCTATCACAAACTCTGAATAACAATCTAGAACTAGATTACAACCTTGCCAGTAGAAAGATCTAAAACACCAATCCTACTTCTTGGTTCAAAGCAACATAGCAAATAAGCCAGGCTCATTAAGTAAATGAAGTATTCCAGTCAACTCAATATATAACCTTAGCTGTCTCCTTTAATCTCTTAACACTGTAGAGTTCTTTTATCATTTCTATTTTCAGACAGCCTCTTTCTATCCCATTACTGCTTTTATACCAGCTACTACCAGTGTTTCTACCAGGTATCTCTATAAACATAAACACTATTCAGAAACTCTATATAACTACTATGAAAGAATGTTTGTTGCTACTATGGGAATACAAATCATGTGGTCCATAAATGCTTAGTAAAGTAGAATATCCAACAATTAACTACTAAGTAACAGAAAGAGTATTGATAATATTATAGCCAACTAGAATTTTGTATAGAGTAGCTAACAATTTTTATGCACTGACTACTAGTAAATAGGTTTGCTGTACTTGAGGTAAAATAATACAACTCTGAGGACAGTGACCTATTAGACACACCTGTTTGCTTACCCTATATTAATCTTATAGCTTTCTTGTTAAAAAATTCCTTAAGATCCTTCAATATGGCAATGGAGTATAACTAATATGAATGAATTGTTATATTGAAGATCCATTTGGCAGTATTACAAATGAGCTACTCACTAATTGTGATGCTTAAACTTAATAGTGTTTCAGAGGTTTAGTATAAGAAGATAATTGTCAAGATCGAAGAAGGTGAACTTGATTTATTTTATTTTCCTTTTCATTTTCTATTTTCTTTTCGATTTATTTTTATATTTTCTATTTTTAGAACAACTAGGGTTAGGGTTGATTAGTCATACTGTCATATCAGTTGCAATCTGATGGCAAGACAGATCACAAGACTTGGGAGAAGATTCGAGAACAGATAACATTATACAATATGGACACCACATGTTGGCCTCATGAACTACACATGGTCATTTAGAGTAGAGTGTACAGTAGTTAGCACAGACCATCTGTAGGACTATATAAGATAGACTAGTTTGTAGAAGAATTCTCTATCAAGTTCTCTTGTGTTACTCTAATACAAGGGTTGTTCTTATTTCCTACTCTAAGGATTTAAGATCATAACAATAATGATAATAGATGATGAGTAGTATCAACAGAAATAATTGATGTTGTTAAGTCTGAGGTCTAACTCTCAGACATAGTAGTATATATAAAAGAGTAATAGTCCATATACAAGCTATTTCTATCACATAATCAAAACTTGTATCTGATGGGAGCTGTCAGACTAATTTTAGAAGATAACTAATTATGTCACTATATTGATATGCTTGTATCTCTATGAATACTTATTACTATATAATATACTATATATCATCAGGAACAGTTTGATGAGTGCTTTACAATGCAAGTTCAATCATGTGAATCCATTTAGCAATCCATAAGATATTAGCCAACAAAACTTTTACAGTTACTGATGATCTGATATCTCAGTTGTTTGTTGTCACTTTTATACATCCCACATATGTGCAGATATCCATCATTTGGGGCTTTCCAGTACACCTTAGTTTGTGAAAATCAGTCCACTGGTTGTAGAGATACAAGCTGAATGAAGTTTGTGACAGGTAGCTAAAATAGCATCTGTGATAACAATAATATAGTTGATATCTTTTAAATGTGTAGTGTGATTGATTCCATATTTAATAGCAAATATTTCAGCTTCAGTAAAGTTTACATTGGTTGCATGATAAACTGATTTGGCAATAATTTCTTGACCTCTGTGAATGTGAGAAATTAAGATGGCTACATTGTTTTTAATACTTGTGTCTGTTATAATGAGCACAATCTCTTGCTTTGCAAGTAACTCTTTATAGATGTTATCTAGTCTGTCTTGATGGGTATTTAGTGATACAGGTTTTTCTTGATTGACTGAAAAAAAAGAAAAGTGATTAGAAAAAGTGTTAACTAGATAAAAACCTGAAGAGAGTTTCTTGTTTAAATTATCAACAGAAGGAAAATTTTCACTCAGATGATTGTTAGTGTTTACTATAGAACTCTTGGTTTTAGATTATTGTCTGGCCATGAGTTGAGATATGACCATGTAGTGAGGACTGAAATTCTTGGAATGGTGTTTGTCCAAGAGGAAATTAATAATATGTTGCTTGGAAAGAGATAATATTCAAAGATGATGTTGGCTGCTAATTTTATCAAGATAAAAATAAATAAGGATGAGGCTGGCAATAGCTTCAACTTCCCATGATAGTAATATACAAAAAGTATCTGTAATCCAAAGGACATTTCTTCTTTGCATTTTCTTTAGTTATTTGAGAGAATGGTATAATGGTACTCCTTTGAAATAATAGAGCTGGAAACTGTATAATCTGATTAAGAGCATACACATTCTATATAATAGCCATTTGTGTACCAGTGAGAGACTTCTTGTTGAACTTCTCAACATCTTCATGCTTTTGATAGTTGATAACACTTTGTTGGTGTCATAATAGGTATGGTGCTGAAATGAGAGTTTTCTGTCAAAGAAAAATTCCAAATAACACCAAGTGTCTTTTTGTCTCAGAGCCATACCTTCTAAAGGTCTCAGATCTAGAGAAGAAGAATTAAAGTTCTTTGTAGATTTGGAGAAATGAAAACTTCAGACTTATTATACTCAATAACAAGTTTAAATTGTCTAAAGAGAGAAGAAATAATACTATAACTAGAAAAAATATTTGTGTTTGATTTTTTGAAAATTTTTTCCTGGTAAATAAAAAGACTATTGTCAACAAATAATAAAAAGAAAATTGGAATGGAAATAGAAAGATTTTTTGTTCTTTTTCCCAGTATATAAAAAATAAAAGTAATATAAAGGGCTGAGAGAATAGGTAAGAGACTAGATTTCTGACCAACACCAATATTATTATAACCTTAAATCCTTAGAGTGGGATAAAGGTTAAACTCTTGTATTAAAGAAGATACAAAAGAACTCCATAGAGAGCTCTTTTACAAAGTAGTCTACCTTATATACCTATTCACATGGTCCATACTAGCTACTGTGCATCCTATCCTAAAGTATCATGTGTAAGACATGAGATCAACATACAGTATATATGTTGTATGATGTCACTTTTTCTAGAACCTTCTACATCCTTCTATACATCATGTGACTTGTGACTGTCACTGTCACCATATCCTCTGATGTGACTGAGTGATGTCATCACTAACCCTAATCCTAAGCTCTAAAAATAGAAAAATAAAAATAAAACAAAAGGAAATGAAAATAAGAATAAGAAAATAAGAAAAAGCTAAGTCCACTTTCTATGATCTTGATAAATATTAGCTCTAAAGAAAGGAGAAGTAAAGTGATTCCAAACATATTGAATCTGTCTGTTGATTAAATAATCAGAGAAAAATCAGAAAATTTTTGAATTAAAATCCACTTTGGTTAGAATCATAGAAAGTAATTGATGATTCAGGAAAGAAAAGAACTATACTATACCAAATATAAGAGTGCTTGTATAAAGATATTTTATTCATCCTACACATATGAGATAAGTTAAGAAAATACCATTATCAATTGTCAAACATTACTTGATATCTCTCAATTGGCTTGGATAAATGAAGTTTGATATAATAGAATGTACTTAAAATCTACTGCATATTGCTTTTTCAATTAATCTTTTTAGTATATTGAGAAGTATAATAGGGTGAAAGGCTTATATAAAGGTTTATTTGGTTTAGGAATGATGATAAACAACAATTCCTTGAAGTGAGTTAGTCAGTAGCTGAGATTGATACATGCATTTTACTATGTTGACAATGTTAGAATAGTATTTGGCATTTTTTAATACCTCTTTAAGATGATTCCACAAGATATGGTCTGGATCTAGAATATATGAGCTACTATACTTGTTGATCATGTCTTTGAGTTTCATGTTGGAAAATAGAGGTTACTTTACTCATCAAGAAGTTATAAGTTGATAGGTCTATTTTGAGCTCAGTTATACAATTAGCATAAAGCTTGCTATAGATTATTTGATTTATTATATAGAAGGCTATTAAACTTGATGGATTATATGGCTTGTAGCTTGTATTTTCTGATCTAATTCATAAGATCCTATAGTCTCTTGTTAGACAATGCAATTTCTTGAATTCTACTGTTAAAAAAGACTCTTTTAACTATCTTAACCATTATTCTGTACTTAATCCAGTCAGTTATACTTCTGGAATTTTGGTACATAGGTAATTCTCTATTGTATTCTTTGTTTCACTAGGCTTTAAGATCTTTTAGTGATGTTGAATAATTTTAAAAATTTATTCCACAGATTTTATGTGATGGAAGTGAATTCTTGAGTTATGTGTTTGAGTATTTCACAACTTGTAATGTTAAAAGTCTTCATGGAACCTATCTTATATTTGAGCTCATTGATAAATTTTTTTCTTCATCACTATTTCTAATGATAGATTATTTCTTTTTCCAAATAAATTCTTTCTTCATAATCATAGATACCAACAAGGAAGTATAACCTGACAGACTTTGAAGATCTGGTAAAATTATGTAGTTGTTGAATTCTTCTGATCCTGTTCTAAGAAATATCAGATCTAGTACTGAGTTTGAGCCTTGAAAATTGTCTGTATATTGAGTGGGTACAGAATTGATAGGTGTTGATAATTTTAAACCAAAGTTTTCTGCCATCTTTTATAGTGTGTTATCATATGATAAATAGTGAGGGTATAAATGGTTTCAAACATTATCTCTAATGTTAAAGTCTTCTATCATAATTATGATTTGTTCAAGTTTACCTTAGTATTCTTCAGATACTTTGAAGCATTCTGTTGGTAATCTGAATAGACATTTAGGATGAAACACATAATACCATAATTAAAGAATGAAATGAGGTTGGTATCACAATGATTAAAAATGTCTTTCCTTAACAAAAATCTCAAGTTGATCAACTTGATGTTGATATATATAATAACTCTTGGATAATCATTGTCATCTGAAGGTAATCTTACAAACATGATTCAAGATGGATGATAAAGAGCACCAATAATGTTTTTCTCTTCTTTGGACATAGAGCTCAGAATTTGGTAAATAATCAACTAGAGAGATTCTTAAATAAATAAAATATCAAATTTTTTGTTGTTTTCTAAAATGGTGTCAGTAAGAAGCTTGTTTTTTCTAACATTCTGTGAAAAAATATTAAGAGTTTTTAGAATTATAGTTTATCACTGCCTACAGCTAAGAAAATCAAGTTAGCTCTGATTTCTTAGAGCTTCTGTGACTTTTTTCTATGCCAATTCTGATTGAACATAGATTACTGTTAGTCTGATGATTATTATTATTTTTACAGTTAATGCACTTGAACTGATGGGTATAAGGTTTATCTTTCTTTGATGTCTTTAAGAAGCTGGTTAATGTTAGCAATATGTATATTTAATTATACTATTACTCTTTCTACATTATTTGTTTCTATAGATATAATGATTTGTTGTCTAGAGGGGTCTTTAGTTGTCATATTAAATTTGGGTTTACTTTTTTGAGATGATTGTTCATTACACCATGAATCTCTGAGACCTTGTCAAGAGAGAGCTTAGGAAAAGTGTCTTTAATTTTAAAGATTTCTTTGATGTCACTCTTCAAAGCTTGAATATATGACTTGTTACTGGGTTTGTTGACCAAATCTATTATTAGATTTTTCTTGAAGAACTTTTTTGCTTGGTCTAGAGGAAATGAGTGGGAGAATCCTAGAAATATTTGCCTGTTTGTCTTTAGATGTGTTGTTGGAAATACTCTTGTTTGATGTATTCCTATTAAACTGTGCAGATATGCATTTCCTAAAGGATTTGTTATTCCTGTTTGCTTTAAGCTTGTCCCAGCTATGTTCTTAAATAGCTGAAAGAAAGTCTTATGCCATAAAGCTGAACTTGGAAATCTGAGGGATGTCTTTTACTGTCTTGTCTTCTAATTTATACTGCCTAAGAAAAGCTACTATTTTAAGAAGAGAGTATGTGATGTTTTTAACATCACCCTTTAAGTATTCATTCATTCCAAAATGGGAAATTGGACAAAAGCTACCATCCCATAGCTGTGTGTTTGCAGGTTGATTGCTAGTATATGAAATAACCAATGGTTCCAAGCCTTGAGATGTGCATATATTATTAATAACTGTAGGACCTTGAAGTATACACATGTTGTTAGTATTTGTAATATGTAGAACATGTGTTAGCTTAACTACTGGTGCTATACTAGTAGTAACATTTATTCTCTTCTTTATAGTTGCATAAGAAAGGAAAGGGCTTTGGAGTTCTACACTCTCTACTTGTTTAGCCTATATGGGGTTATTGACTAATACTTGAATTCTGTCTACATAGGCCATGGAGGAAACATTGGAGTGTATTGACGACTCTCTGGAATTGTTAAGACTAGATGACATTGACTGACCTCTGGGTATATTGATTTCAATATTCATTTGTTGGTTAGTAAAAGATTCCAGTTGATAGCTTTGAGGATTAGAAAAGAAAGGGAATGATGCATTTGCTTAATCTCTTTTGGATGCTATCATACAAGATAGTGGTAAGAGAGAAAGAAGCCATGTCATATATCTCTTTATTGACCCAAAATAAAATAAAAGTAAAAGTAAAATCAAATCAAGAAAAATAGATAAAAAGGAAATAATCTACAAAACACTGTATATAGTAATTACACCATTATGCTATATCTGCATATTGCTCTTTTCTTTTGGATAATATTATAAATGTGTTACATATTTCTTTGTAATATAATTACTTTTACACCTCAGTTACTTCATCCAATTGCTCTTAGCTCTTGAAGACAAGAAAGTCTATGAATAAGGCAAATATAAAGTGCAGTAAATATAAAACATAATGATGAAAGAACATAGGCTAATTACAAGGCCATGAGAGATCATAACACTTGGCTTCAGTTGCAATCTTAGTTCTTAAGGTCATGAAAGTTATTTTCTTACCATAATGACAACCTGGTACCTTGTATTGACAACTCTTTCAATCTTCCTTATTTACACCAATTCCCTTATTCATAAGAATCCAATCCATCCAATTTGAAGAGGACTTTTGAATACTATGTAAACTACATTTTGGTACCTTCAGAACAGATACACATCCCACATTTCAATTTTCGTGCCACTTTAAGCGGCTGATGCACACAAGCTGAAATAAGACAACTGTCTCAGTCGAAAATAGCCACTAAATTATGGTTAATTGAGACGTTAAGTTTTTATACAATCTCAGGACTACAGAGCCTCCTGGAAATCTCTCAATACATCCTACCCTAGACGACATAACTTGT
>Ga0157358_1000638_pt1 | contig 14805 bp, 16 predicted proteins | sample AttcapACBM2_FD_111484 | JGI IMG/M metagenome (GOLD analysis project Ga0157358, IMG submission 111484) | Fungus gardens microbial communities from leaf cutter ant in Botucatu, State of São Paulo, Brazil - Atta capiguara ACBM2 | ecosystem: Host-associated > Fungi > Mycelium > Unclassified ...
AACCGGTAGCCTTAACACTACCGCGCTGTCTGCTGCCGATTTGTATGTAGGCATTCAGGCACCAAAAACACGCTACATCAACGGCGTGGCAAGTGATGGCCTGGGCCTTGTTGGTATTGCGTCATGGGGCCCGGTTAACTCCCCGGTGCTGATTGGCTCTGATACCGACCAGGCGCTTTACTTCGGCTCTCAGCAGGTTCGCAAATATGACCTGAGCACTGCCATCGCTATCTCGCTGCAGATCGGCGCAACCAACCTGAAATGCGTCCGTGTGACTGATGGAACCGACCTTGCGGCAGCAATTGCGCTGAAAGACACCGCAACACCAACAGCTGCCACCGGCATGACGCTGACAGCTAAGTACTCCGGCACCAAAGGTAACGGCATCACCGCAAAAATTTCGACCGGTACGGCGGTAAACAGTTACAAGCTGACCGTTTACTTCCCCGGTCAGACGCCAGAAGTGTTCGATAACATCACCGGCTCTGGCGCGGCACTGTGGGCCAGCCTGGTCAGCGCGGTCAACAACGGCATTACCGCCGTGCGCGGCGCAAGTCAGTTTGTCGTCGCGACAGTCGGTACATCAACCGCTGTTCCTGACACCACAACAGTATGGCAGTTGACCGGCGGTACCGATGGCGCAACCACCATTACTGACTCTGTTCTGGTTGGCACGGACGGCACAAGCACCACCCGCACCGGCATGTATGCACTGCGAGGCGCTGGTATCCAGATACTGAACCTGGTTGACTTAACCGACAGCACTCAGTGGCCGACAATCAACACATTCTGCCTGTCAGAAGGCACGTTTGGCGTTGTGCAGGCTGCCGCTGGCGTAACTTACGCGACACTGGCTACCACGCTTAACACCTCAGGCGTCGACAGTTGGCAGGTTAAAGTTCTGGTCGGCGACTGGCCATACTGGAATGACACACTTAATGGCCTGAGTGCCCGCATGTGCGCCCCGGCAACGTTTGTAGCGGCGAAATATGCTGCTCAGTCGCCCAGCGTCAGCGCCCTTAACAAGCCGATCACCAACGTTGTCGCCACTCAGCGCCAACTGGCAAATCAGCCTTACAGTATCAGCGAAATCGGCGCGCTCAGCACCGCTCGCCTGGATGTCATTACCAACCCATGTCCGGGCGGTAATTACTTCGGCCTTCGCTCTGGTCGCAATGCTGCGTCATCAACCACTCAGAACGATGACACCTACACCCGTATGACCAACTACCTGTCGGCGACGCTGGCGGCATCGTTTGGTTACGTTGTGGGTGAGGGACAGACTACCGACCTGCGCCGCAGCACCAAGGCTACCATCGAGTCATTCCTGCAGAACCTCGCTGACGATGGCATGATTGGTGATCCGAATGGCGGTCCGGCATTCAGCGTTAAGCTCGATGCGACAAATAACCCGAGCTCACGCGTAGCGCTGGGCTATATGGTTGCAGACGTGCAGGTTAAGTATCTGGCAACCGTTCGCTACTTCCTGATCAACCTGGAAGGCGGCGCAAGCGTCAACGTGTCCGTCTCCAGCAGCGCGACCATTTAACAGTTCAACAGCCCTCCATGTGAGGGCTTTTTATTGGAGCAAGAACTATGCCTCTTAACGGGTACACAGTCGGTCGCGACGTCCAGGTTGATATCAACACCGCTTATGGCGTCGTAACCATTCCGGTGGTCATCTCTTTTGATGCAAAGCCGAAAGTAAACCAGGTCGATGTGACCAAAATTACCGGCGAAACCGACACACTCATGATCCCCAAAAACTGGGATGGCACCATTGAGGCCGAGCGGCAGGATGCAACGCTGGATTCGTGGTGGGCTCAGTGGGAATCGGACTACTTTGCTGGCATCAACCGTGCAGCCGGCACTATCACTGAAACCATTACCGAAAGCAGCGGTGCGGTCACTGTCTGGCGCTATACCGGCGTGCAGTTCAACTTCACCGACCCCGGCAAGAAACAGGGTGATCAGACCGTTCGCCAGTCCTTCGCATTCACGGCTAAACGCCGCCTACAGGTAGCTTAATACATGGCTAATGTCACAGTAAAAGACGGTGCCGCAGCGAATGTTGCGGCTCCACAAGAGCAGTCAAACATCATCACAGACGCGCGTGGTCGTAGTATTGTCATTCGCGAACTGGATGCGCTTGAAGAGTCTCGCTTAATCTTCGCAATTGGCACTGAGCGGGCACAGAACTCAGTCTACGTCCAGGCGTATGCAATCCCAGCGGCCTGTGCTGCAGAGATTGATGGTGAGTCGTATTCAGTGCCGGCAAACCTTCAGCAGCTCGAAGGTCGCATGAAAATCCTTGGCCGTGACGGCATGAATGCCATTGCTGCCAAACTGTATAACATCGGTGGCGCGGATGTTGATGCGGAGAAAGAAGCAGTAAAAAACTAGCAACGAACCCCGATTTTCGCGAATCCTGCTGGCTGATGAAAAACGGGGTTCCTTTCAACGTAGCGTTTTCTGTGAAAGAGCTTATGCGGCATGAAAAGCATGCGATGTCTATCGTGCTGTCAGAGTTTGAAGGTGGATCATTCGATTTCAACACCTGGAGATGGGAGGAAAAAGATTGAGAGAGCTTTCAAGTCTGATGGATGCCGCTCTGGTATTTGCTGGAACCAAAATTGCCCTTCAGGAGCATGCAGAAAAAGCACTGAAAGAGGCCGCTGAGCGTATTAAAAAGACGGCGCAGGATGAGATCGGATTCTATCAGCCTGCAGTTGGCCCGTTTGAAGCATGGGCTGACCTTGCCGAATCGACCGAGCAGGAGAAGTCGCGGCTTGGCTTTCCAACCAATGCCCCACTGGAAAGAACGGGAAAGATGCGCGACGGCATCACAGCCGAGGCCGAAGGTATGGAGGCCATCATTGGTTCAAAAGATGAAACGCTGGCCTTTCATGAATTCGGCACAGAGAAAATGCCGCCTCGACCCGTCCTTGGGCCTGCGGTGGTTCATAATGAGAAGTTCATAAAGCGCATTATCGGAACGGCTGCTGTTGATGCAATCTGTGGTGGTGGCGCAGTTCACAGATCGCTTGGTTACACTCGCGATATTTAATGCAAAACGCGCCGAATAGCTGGTAATATTCAGGTATTGTCAGCCATTCGGTGCCAATCATGAAAACTTTAACCCTGTCACTCTTTGCTCTGATGCTGTCATTGCCGGCAATCGCCTCAATGGAGGATATTTATGCGAAGCAATACGGCACATGCACGAAAGAAACGTGTCCCGCTGGAGTTAAAGTAGTGGTTGATGTTACCAAGGATGATACAGGGTATACCATGTCGCCTGACGGCCAGCAGGTTAACCTGCTGGACCTGCGAGGGGTGACCTTCCACGTAGACAGGGAAGATGAAAAGTGCCAACAGTGCTCAATAGTCACCACAAGCACTGGGAAAGAATTCTCGATACAGCGAATATTCCTGAAAAAGACAACCTAACCCGCTACGGCGGGTTTTTTATTGCCCCACCCAAGCCCTGACGGTTAACGCCGCCGGGGCTTTTTTGTACCCGCAGTAAACCAATCGCGCACTCGCGTGCGTATCTCAAAGAGAGCTTTCCGTAGTGTGGGCCTGAGGCAGGGTGGTGGATTTCATCGTTCCGCTCTCAGCTACCCATGTCTACGCGAGCAGGCTCACACCACAGAAAGGTATATACGATGAGCAATATCATTCCTATTAAATTTGAAGGTCACCCAATGCGCTTTTATGAGGATGGGTGGATTGATGCAACAACTGCGGCCGAGAAATTTGGGCGCGTTCCTAACGATTTTTTAAGGCTGCCAGAAACAGAAGCATATATTCATGGGCTTGAGCGTAGATACGGGAAAATCCCGTATGTAAAAACCAGTCGGGCGCGTAAAGATCGTGGGGGTGGGACATGGCTTCATCCCAAACTTGCAGTCAGATTTGCCCGTTGGCTTTCAGTGGATTTTGAAATCTGGTGCGACGAGCAAATTGACGCGATTATTCGTGGTGCCGATTTACCTGTCGATGACCACCGCATCAAGGCGATCTTCCTGCTCAGTGAATCCCTCCCGTGGGAGAAGCGCTTTAGCGATCCGTTTTACGCTGCACTTTTCAAAATGTCAGGACTGCCAAAGCACCGCCCAAATCGCAGGCCAGCATTGTTTGGAATGATCAGCGCGAAATGGGTATACGGCCCAGTTCTCCCTGATGAGGTTTACGCTGAAGTTAAATCACGCCTTGCTGCTGGCGAGAAAATTCATCAGCACCTCAAGCCTGATGCTTTAACTATGGTCGAGCATCAAATCATCGCTTTGACTGGTATCGCCAATGGCTGCTCTGACTATCGTGATTTCGAAGCGCGTTGTATGGCCGCATTCCCAGTAAAAGGGCAGATGAAACTGCTTTACGCAGCGGCTTGATCGTCATCCCTGATACCTGATTGGTGTAGTTGAGAGCCACTTTCACAACGGTTTTCATCCCAATGCCTACTTTCGAGTAGGCATTGGGATGACAGCCATCAGTTAATAACGAACCCAAAGATACGTGGTTTTATTGCGAGTCTGGAGCTAATTAATGGATATCGAAGCCTATAAGGTTGCGGTCAGGCTAAGTCTGACTGAAAACGTCACCGCCGGTCTTATTGGCTTGTCCAGGCACTTTGCGTCGGCAGAGAGCAGCGCTGATAAGCTCCGCAATCAGCTTTCTTCAATAGGCAAAATGACCGCTATAGGCGGCGGCCTGATTGCAGTTGGCTTCTCGATCACCAAAGGTCTGGACGCGGCTATGAAGTCAGCCAAAGACGTTGCGCGGGCTCAGGCGGATTTCAAAACGCTCAACCTGAACACTGCAGAAATGGCCGAGGTAAATGCGAAAGCCATGGAGCAGACGCATAAAACGCTTGGCTCGACCATTGCAGGAAATATCCGCCTGATTCAGGATTTGCACACAGCCTTTGGTGATCTGCACCATGCTCTCGAATTTGCTCCGCAGTTCACCAAATACGAAACGGTCGTAAAAGCCGCTTTGGGTGAGCATGCAGCCGACGGCGCTGTAAACGCAATGGCGCGAGCTCTGGAACATCGCGGCGGCAAGGTGGTAAACGACCCCAAAGAGTTCCAGAAAGAACTCGCCATGGCCACACAGGTACAGCTTGCCACACGAAACAGAGTAAGCCCCAAGGATTACCTGCAGGCATCGCAAACCGGTAAAGGTGCATACACCCTTTTGTCGCCTGAATATCTTTACGGCCAGTTTGCTGGCCTGATGTCGATGAATGGTGGCTACCAATCCGGTACTGCGCTGATGACAGCGTTCAGCGCTCTCATTGGCGGCCATATGGACAAAAAGGCCAAAGGTTTCCTTGCTGATATCGGCATGTACGATGAGGGTGTAAGCAAGTCGCGCATGAATCTCATGCAGTCTGCGATGAAAGGTATGTCGCCAGACGAGAAGCGTATATACATGCAAAGTCTCGGCGGAGAATCTTTATTGTCCGGCGGATTAAAATCTCAGTATGCTGCGATGTTTGCGAATCCCGATCAGCTTGCTGATGTTATGGCGCAAAAAATCCGAGCGAGATACGGCAAAGATCTCACCGACGAGCAAGTCGCTGAGATGGTGTATAAGAACTTCAACCGAAACACCGGTAACTTCATCGGTCAGCACATTCTGAACCGCACCAAATTCTCCAAAGATACAGCGATATTCCGGCATGCACAGGATTATAACGCAGCATACGACACCTACATGAGCTCGCCGGATGGTGCCGCCTTGGCTCTGTCCTCATCCTGGACAAACCTTAAGGCGGTTATTGGCCTGCAACTACTGCCGGTTGTCACGAAGCTGACCCTTGGGCTGGCAAAGCTGTTCGACACCATGAGCGACTTCGCCGAGAAGCACCCGACGATGACCAAAATCGGCATCTACGCACTTGGCGTGACGTCCGCTATGGCATCCATTGGTGGCGGATTGTTCCTGCTTAGCGCGGCGTTTTCTGCTGTAAGGCTTGCTTCTTCGCTCGGTGTAATCGGCTCGATAGCGACGATGCTTGGCGGACCTGTTGTATGGGCTCTTGCTGGCCTGGCTGGCGCTGGTTACCTGATTTACAAAAACTGGGATACGCTCAAGCCAATGCTCAAGAAAAAGGGCGAAGAGGCCGCCGAGATTGGCTCGACTATCTGGGACCGTATTAAGCAGGTAGGTGATCACATTAAGAACTGGAGTATCTGGGGAACCATCTCAGGGGAATTCAGCTCTTTCTCTGGCAGGTTATCAACCGGATTCAACCAACTATTTGATTACATCGTTGGCCTGCTGAACAAGCTTCCCGGCGTCAGCATCATGAACTCTGGCGAACGTAGTGTTCACGCCAACGCTATGCAGTTGCTTGAGGACAGTCAGAAAGCTGTTTACGGTTCCTCAGGTTCGCCTGGCGGTAAGTTTTCACTTAACTCTCTTGGAAAAGTGAAAGCAGAATCGGATGGAAGCTATGGTGCAGCCTATGCAAAAGCCATGAGTAGCACAGGCTCATCCGCACCGTCATTTGCTGATGGCATGCGAGCGACGGTGAAGGGAATGCAAACGCCTGATGTCGCCTCTGGCTCTCAGCGAACTATCCAGGTCACTTCAAAAACCTACCTTGATACTAAGCAGATCGCCGAAACCGTCACCAGTCACCAGACCAAACAGGCCAGCCGTGCACCAACCAGCCCAACCGGCATTGATGCGACGATGGGCTTGTTACACCCTGGCATGGCGAGCGGTGCGTTTACTCGTTAACGGAGAGAGTTATGGCGCTTTTTGATTCACTCACATCGCTCTCTTCCACGGTCAGAAGTGTGGCGTCAGGGTTTAACCTGTCTGCCACGCGACTGATTCTCGGCGATTTTGAGTTTCTGGATTTTGAGCTTCCTGAGCGGATAGTCATCCCTGGGCGACAAAAAACCGTCACGCACCAGATGATTGGCGGCCGTCGCCTGGTTGACGTTCTCGGCGTGGAGTATGACCCGATCACCTGGTCAGGCATTTTCACAGGCGACACCACCTCATCCCGCGTTTCCATGCTGGAGCAGATGAGGGACGCAGGTGAAGCACTGACCATGACGCTGTCAGGTTATTCGTTTGATGTGGTGATCACCGAGTTTAACCCGGTGTATGAGTTTGAGTATCGCAGGCCATACAGCATCACCCTGGCGGTGGTTCAGCGCAACGACAGCCCGTTACAGACCGACTCGTTAACCGGCGCGTTGAATGCGCTAATCGACAGCGATATTGGGCAGGCACTTAACCTTTCCAGTGTCATTGACGTTGATGAGGTGACGTCAGCGGTCAGCACGGTACAGACCGCGGTCAGTACGGTTAAGGACTATGCCACCGCAACGGTAGATCAGGTGCAGGCAGTCGTCAGGCCCATTATCGCGGCGCAGCAGATTGTCCAGATGTCGATTTCATCTATCGAGAATTCTCTGGGCGAAATCACCACGCTGGGCGGCATCATTCCAGGCAACCCGATATCTAAAACGGTTAATAACCTGCTGGCGCAGGCCGATGGAATGACACGATTGCCGGCGCTTTATAACCTGGGCTCCGTGCTTGAGCGCGTCAATAAGAACGTGCGCACAGGGCAAACAGCTAACGGCGTCAAGAGTGTGACGCTGTCTGGCGGAAACCTTTACCAGGTGGCGGCCGACAATTACGGCGATGCGCGGTACTGGGATAGCCTGGCTACTGTCAACAACCTGACTGACCCGCAACTGACCGGCATCAACACCATCGTGGTACCGACAACGCCATCCACCTCAGTGAGTTAGTATGGACGTAAACAACCCGATTTTAACGCCGGGTTCAAGGCACATTTCTGGCCGCTGCTACCTGAATAAAACGCTGGTCGACTTCAAATCCTTCGAGGTCACCAGTAACAGGTTTCGCGGGGCCAGCACCTTTGACCTGGAACTGGCAGTTTCGGCGCTTCCTCAGTCAATGCAACTGGCATGGTGGGGATCGCAAACCACGATTACCGTTGACCTGTGGGCGGACATCACCACCGCGGCGGGCGTGGATTCGAAGATGCTCATCCGCGGCAATATCGACACATGGGACTTTGACCCGGCGCGCTTCATCATTACCTGCAATGGCAGAGACTTCACGGCCCTGTTTATTGATGCCAAAACAGCCGGAGAAAGCTTCAAAAACTACACATCAAGCCAGATCGCCACTATTCTCGCCCAGCGGCAGGGTCTTAAAGCGGAAGTGACAGCAACCACACAGCGATTTGGCGAATTTTACCAGATTGACTCCGCCCACCTGACCGGCGAACAGACGGAATGGGACCTGCTGACGACACTGGCAGCACTGGAAGGATTCAATGTGTGGATTGAGGCTGATACGCTATATTTCCATCCTGAAGCTGACCAGAGCAAAGCCGATAATTACGTCATCCGCTACATGCCCCCCGGAACGGTCACGCGTTATCCTCAGGCCAATGTGTCAGAAGACCTGCGATTCTCTCGCGCCCTGACCATTTCCAAAGGCGTCACGGTAGAGGTGATGAGCTGGAGCGCCAAAAGGAAAAATAAGCAGTTTATCGCTTACTACCCCAAGACGGCCAAACGCACCAACCCAGGGGCATCAACGCCGAAAACGCAGGTTTATCGCATCATCCGCAATGGTTTGTCTCCGGAACAGGCGCAGGCAATGGCAGAGAAGGTGTACCGCGATATCGTCCTGCATGAGCTCAAATTCAGTTGCTCGACATTTGGTGACAACGTTCTGGTGCCGCGCACGCTGGTTCGCATTGAGGGCACTCAGTCGATGTTCGATCAGCTTTACTGGTGTGACTCCATCACCCGGCGCATTAGTTGGGATGAGGGTTACAGCATGCGCATATCTGGTAAAAACCACTCACCTGCACTGGAGATCAGCACGCAATGATGCACATGATGAATCAGATAGCCATGCGCTCCCAGATGGCTGCAGGTGGCTTCTCCGGCACCCGGCAGGGCGTAATCACCGCTTACGACCCTGTCGAATATGCGATCAAGGTGGCGCTCCAGCCAACCGGTGAAGAAACAGGATGGATACCTCTCGGCACACCGTGGGCTGGAAATGGCTGGGGCATGGCGGCCGGACCGATGATTGATGCCGAAGTGCAGATTGACTTCGACTCAGGTCAGATTGGCGTTCAGATGGCCGGTAATCAGTTTTACAACAACGTCGACCGCTGCCCAGGCCCACCTTCAGGTGAATTCTGGATAGTGCATCAGTCCGGATCGCTGCTGAAGTTTCTCAACACCGGGGAAATCCTCGTTTCATCTGGCCTCAAGCTGACTTACACCGCGCCACAGCATCACTTCACCGATGGAGATGTGCTGATTGACCAGAACCTGAAAGTGGTCGGAAATATCAGCGATTTGAATGGTGCGCACGGCAACATACAGGCCATTCGAACCACTTACAACGGTCATACCCACCATGAGAATGGACAGGGCAGCAACACCAACCAGCCAAATCAGCAACTTCCATAAGGCGATAGCATGTACGACCTTTTTCACTATGTCGGCACGGACCTTTCCGTATCGCCGAGCGGTGACATTTTGTCTGTGACAGGCACAGATCGCCGCAAGCAGAAAATTTTACGCCGCCTGATAACCAATCCGGGCGAACTGGTATTTCACCCTGAATACGGGGCCGGATTAGGCCAAAAGGTTGGCGAGAGCGTCAACATCAACGAGTGGAAAGCGTTGATATTGGGCCAGATGAAACTTGAGGACTGCGTTGCCCGTTCGCCTGAGCCAACAGTAACCCTGAACCTGATTGATAACGGCGTGGATGTCTACGTCAAATACACGGATGCCGTCAGCGGAACGGCTGAGTTTCTTAATTTCGACATTACGAGGTAGCCGTGAATCTCAATATCAAGTCATTTACCACACTGGTTACTGACCAAGTAACGGCTATCCAGGCAAAGTCAGCGTCCCTGGTTGACCTGACGATTGGCAGCCTTCTCAGGGCGATTGTGGAATCAAACAGCGGCGTCATTCTCTGGCTCCAGCAGCTTATAGTGAATCTTCTGGTCATTACACGGGCCGCGACGTGCTCAGGGAGCGATCTGGATACATGGCTTGCGGATTATGGCTTCACGCGGGAACCCGCAACTTATGCAACTGGGAGCGTGACATTATCGCGTTTCACTGCGACCAACGCAGCCCTCATATCAATCGGATCACAGGTCACTACCAACGACAGCACGCAGACATATATCGTCATCCTGGATACCGGAAACGCGAACTACAGCGCCGCGCAGGGCGGTTATGTTGTTGCGGCTGGCGTAGCGTCGGTGATTGTTCCGGTGCAGGCCGTCACGGCTGGCGCGGCGGGCAATGCATCAGCCGGAACTGTGACCACTGTAGTTGGCTCCATCACCGGCATTGATACGGTCAATAATGCAAACGCCTTTGCCAATGGTGCAGATGCGGAGTCGGACGACGCGGCCCGCGCCAGATTCCGTCTGTGGATTGCCTCACTCTCAAAAGCCACGCTGTCTGCGATTGAATATGCGATTGCCAGTGTGAAGCAGGGCGTTTCATACAAGGTAGTGGAAAACCAGAACTATGCCGGTGCAACGCAGTACGGATATTTTTACGCGGTCGTAGATGATGGTAGCGGTGCGCCATCCAGCGAATTTTTATCCTCAGTCTACACGGCGATTGATGCTGTGCGTGGCGCAACGATTACCTTCAGCGTATTCGGGCCGACGGTTGTTACCGCGAATATCGCAATGACAATCACCACCGACCCGTCAGTAACGCACAGCGATATCATTGCCCTGGTGAATACGGCGATCACTAACTACATCGCAACCCTGACGCTTGGGCAGTCTCTGCCACTGACAAAGCTTTCTGCCATAGCTTATGACGCGAGCACGTATGTTACCAACGTGACAAACATCACTATCAACGGATCATCCTCTGACCTTGCTGCAACCGTAAAACAGGTTATTCGCGCTGGCACAGTGGTTATTAGCTAAGGGGAAATCATGGCGACAGATGACCAGTCAGATTTTGTCAGGCGCATCCAGACACTCATGCCGGCTCGCTGGTTTGATGACAGCAATCCTGTCAGAGATGCGTTGATTAACGGCATGGCTAAAGGCCTGTCGTGGATATACACCTTATACCTTTATGCAGTGCTACAGAGCAGGATAATGACCGCTACTGGCGGCTGGCTTGATCTTGTGGCTTACGATTTCTTTGGCGACAGGGTCAAGCGCGGTGCTGCCCAGTCAGACGGCGACTTTCTGAACATTATTAAAGTGAACCTTTTCAGGGAGAGGGGCACAAGGAAAGCCATTATTCAGGTGCTTGAAGATCTGACCGGTGCAACGCCGATAGTGTTTGAGCCGACAAGGCCTCAGGATACTGGAGCTTATGGAGGCCCGACTCTTGGCTATGGTGTGGCTGGCGGTTACGGTTCCCTTGTTATGCCTTATCAGGCGCTTGTTACCGCATACAGACCGGTTGGCGTCGGAGTTCCCTATGTTGGCGGATACCGTAGCACGCCATCAGGGTACAGCAAACCTTCTCGCGGCGAGTATGCACCTGCCGCTAACCTCGCCAGCCTTACCGACGCCCAAATTTATGCCGCCGTTGCTTCAGTGAAGATGGAGGGCACGGTTATCTGGGTGAGAATTCTTCCCTACTCGGCGCAGTAATCATCTAATCAACCACAAACCTCGCCCTGGCGGGGTTTTTTATTGAGAAAATCCATGGATCGTCAAATTGTCTATCCGGGTGCTATCCCGCTTGAAACTGATCTTCTGAACACCAATAAATATGCGATGATTGGGCTGGCTAAGTTAGCTTCTGCATTGCTGGGCTCTAACACATACGTGCATGGACTTTCCTGTACGGCATCAAGCCCAGCCTCTATGGTCATCAATGTGGCGGCCGGACAGATTTACAGCCTGCAGAATATCGACGGCACCGCTTATTCCTCACTGGCAGCGGATACTACCCACACAATTCTAAAACAAGGCCTGATTCTTGATGCGACGCAGTTTACGCTTACGGCCCCCGGCACTTCGGGTTACAGCATCAACTATCTCATCCAGGTTACATACACTGATACAGACAGCGGCGCAACTGTTCTGCCTTACTACAATGCAAGCAACCCATCAGTGGCGTGGAGTGGACCAAATAATTCAGGAACAGCGCAAAATACTGTGCGTTCTGGTGTATGTACTGTAGCACTCAAGGCGGGGGTCGCTGCCACCACAGGCACTCAGACAACACCATCGCCGGACTCTGGCTACACCGGGCTGTATGTCATTACTGTGGCACAGGGCGCGACGACGGTAACAGCGGCAAATATCTCCGTTTACCCCAATGCTCCGATCCTGAATCAGGCTGGAATCTATGACAGCTTCCAGCGTAATACGGCAGTTTATGGTGCCGACACTGGATCGGCAAATGCCTACCTGGTCAACATCAACCCGAAAATTATTTCACTAACCGATGGCACGGAAGTCATTTTCAAAGCCACCAATGCAAACACAGCATCATCAACGCTCAATGTTTGCGCGCTTGGCGCATTTCCGGTAATTAGCCAATCAGGAGCAACACTGATTGCCAATGAAATTGTGGCAAACAGCCTGGTGAAAGTGCGCTGGTCATCGGCTTCTACTTCCTGGGTGCTTATCGATGCAACGGGTACATTTCAGACCGCGCAAACAGCACCGGTTGGCACAAGTACTACTCAGATCGCTACAACTCAGTTTGTTTCACAGGTTCAGGGAAAACTTCTGGCAACCAGATCGTGGACGGTAACGTCAACATACACACCAACACCGGGTACAACTCAGGTGGAAATCTGGCTTGTTGGAGGAGGTGGCGGCAGTGGTGGGGCGGCTGCAACAGGTTCAGGGCAGTTTTCAGCAGGAGGCGGGGGTATCGCCGGCGCTTTCGCCTATACGGGGCTGATAGCTGTACCAGCATCAGGAACAATCATTACTGTCGGTAGTGGAGGCGTTGGAGCTACTGCAGGAAATAATAATGGCTCACCTGGCGGCGTAAGCTCCGTTGGATCAATCATTTCCTGTCCGGGTGGTGGTGGAGGTGCTGGAGGTGGAGCATCGTCATACAGCAACACGGTGGCACGAATTGGGGACCCGTCAGCGGCACCAACAGGCGCAACATTTCTTACTGTACGCGGCGCGCCAGCGACAAACGTAGTGGGATTTTCATCTGGCCTAATTAAAGGCGGGGATGGCGGCGCGTCGTTTTTCGGCACGGGCGGCGCGGGCGGCCACAGCGTGACAAATTCGGCGGGGGCTCCAGGACTCAATTATGGTTCCGGTGGTGGCGGACCTGCAATTGGGCAGAACGGTGCAGCTCAGTCAGGGGCGAACGGGTTTGGTGGCATCGTCATTATTAAGGAGTATTCATAATGGGTGTTTATGCGGTTATCGACCAGCAGGGTAATGTGGTTAACACGGTAATATGGGATGGGAAGAACGAATGGACACCCCCAGAAGGAACCACGACTGTAGATATTACCAATACGCAGGCTGGCATCGGATGGACTTATAAAGAGGGAGTTTTCACGTCGCCGCCGCCACCTGTCATCCCAAAGGCTGAGCTTGTTGCCCAGGCGCAACAGGTGAAAAGCGCGATGATGGATGATGCATCTCAGAAAATTTCCGTTCTACAGGATGCCGTCGATCTGGAAATGGCAACCGATGACGAAAAAACAAGTCTTACTGCGTGGAAGAAATACCGGGTATTGCTTAACAGAGTAGATGTCACCACTGCGCCAGATATCAACTGGCCGCAGAAACCTTCATAAAAATCACGGAGACCGGATAATCACTTAACCGTTAACATCTCCGCTTTCCTACGGAGTGTGCGATTAAAGCTTAGTTACACACTCCATCACCTTAAAATAAAATCCCTTACCCACCAACACCTTTACAAATCTCCCAAACGTAACGGCTTGATCAAAATCGTGAGTTGATATTACTGTAATTATATACAGTACTTATCGGAGCTATCGTCATGCCACGTTACGGCGACATAAGGATTTCTTTCCACGAGGCTATTCGGCGCAGCGCCAGGTACGGCGTCACTGTGTCCACGTCTGACTTTGTTGCTGAACTGGCAAAGCGCAACTGGGAGATGAGCCACAGGCAGGCTAACGAGTGGATAGCGCAGAACGTGATGACGTTCCGCGATCAGTCGCCGGAAGAGGGCGAGAACAGGCTCTGGCAGCGTTTCTACCACTACGGGGAGTATTGACATGGGATTTCCTTCACCGGCGGCTGACTTCGTTGAGAGCCGCATAGATTTGAACAGGCTGATGATTTACCGTCCGTCATCTACCATCCGCATCGAAACGCCAAGAGGGTTTGCGCTGGTAGACAGTTCAATTACGCCGGTAGCGGGCAATAAGGTGGCATGGCAGGTAGACGGCTACCCGATGGTGGGGAAATACTTCAGGTACGGCATTATCACCGAAGAGGGAGAGACAATTGACGGGGAGTCACTGGAAGGTGTGGTGATGCTGGGCGTGGTGACGCACGAAATCCCGTCGGTGTATGAGGCTGACTGGATGCCGGTTTGAAGCGGTTGGTGTTTGGGCTTATCATGAATCACAGAAACGGCAAAAAATAAGGGGTGAAATTTTATTTAGTACAGATGCTAGTACATAAAATTTTTACCGGATAAAATAATCAAACGTAAGTTATTGTTGGTGAAAGAAAATCGACATTAAGCAACTCATCTACCTCTGCAACCTCGAACGCGAACGCCATTTTGGCCGTGCCGCTGAGGCGAG
>Ga0157358_1000640_pt1 | contig 14771 bp, 12 predicted proteins | sample AttcapACBM2_FD_111484 | JGI IMG/M metagenome (GOLD analysis project Ga0157358, IMG submission 111484) | Fungus gardens microbial communities from leaf cutter ant in Botucatu, State of São Paulo, Brazil - Atta capiguara ACBM2 | ecosystem: Host-associated > Fungi > Mycelium > Unclassified ...
AAAGAGTGATGGTCTGTGCACAAGCTGTTGCCATCACATGATCAAAACTCATACCTGATGGGAGCTGTCATCTGTCATAGCAGCTGTCAGGCTAATTTTAGAAGATAACTAATTATGTCACTATATTGATATGCTTGTATCTCTACCAATACTTATTGCTTTGAGATGTATCATATATCGTTGGAAACTAATTAATGAGCACTTCCCAACGCAAGTTCAATCATGCGAATCCGTTCAGCCATTCATGAGATATCAGCAGACAAAGCTTTTACAGCTACTGATGGCCTGATATCTCAGTCATTTGTTGTCGCTTTTGTATATCCTGCATATATGCGGATAGCTCTCATTTGGGGCTTTCCAGTGCAACTTAGTTTGTGAAAATTGGTCTACTGGTTGTGGAGATACAAGCTGAATGAAGTTTATGACACTAAACCTTAGATACACTTTCAGAGGTTTAGAAGAAATTCAGAAGTTTAATAATAGTGACAATGATAATGAAGATCAACACAGATGTCAATGATAATAAGGGATAATAATTAATGATTGATGTTATTAAGTCTGAGGTTTAATTATATGATGGAAACAGCTTGTATACAGACCATTACTATTTTGTATAAATACTTTTATGTTTGAACTCATATTTGATAGGGCTGTTATCTATCATAGTAGATGTGAGGCTAACTTTAGAAGGTAACTAATTATATCACTACATTGATATGCTTGTATTTCTATAAATATTTTTTAAAATCAACAATTTATTATACAGAACATGATGGTAGACTATAATAGCTACATAATGTAACTACTTAAATAAAGACAAAAGAGAAAAAGGGAAGAGAACTAAATGTAGGAAACATAGTATTATATTAGATAAAAGATTATATAAAATATATAGCTAGATCTATGTAAAGCCTTTTTGAAAGCAAAATGCACCTGGATTAAAGTTAAGAAAAGTCAGAATATCTTTGAGAAATTCTTGCTTTAGGTTTCATAACTTATATTGTTTGCAGTTATATAGAATATTGTTGTAGCAACCACTAGACACAAAGTCCAATAACAGCACAAGCAATAAATCTTATAGAAGGAATATTTAGTGGAAACACGAGTTGTGTATTCACAAGAGAACTCAACAGGGAACCACAACAGTATTCTACCAACTATTTATATTATCTATCCATGGTCCATGCTATGACTGTGTATCCTACCCTAATGTCTATATTCTGTCCTCATGTCCATTGGTAATCTGCCTCATGTCCTATTACTTATCTACCATACATCTACCTCAAGGCTAGCATGCTATATACATGTGCTCTGATATCATACCCTCAACCCTACTCTTAACCTCCATCGTCCATGCATGCACCATGTGTACACCATGAGGAACCACATCTCTAACATGTTCCTTAATGTCATTTCTTTTTTAGACTCTTCCCGATCCTTCTAGACCCTAAGTTCTTTTAGACTACTCTAGGCCCTATGACATAATGTCATGTGACTTCCTAGTCACATGCCTTCTCTTTCTTGTCATAGACTAATAATAACACTAACTATCTATATCTTATCTCTGTCCTTACCAAAGTCTGTTCATACTTTATTGTCCTATAACAAATATGTACTCTTGTTTCAATAAGAGAATTACCATATAGGCATACAACTAATGTATTAGGAAAAAATCTTTGTCTATATTCACCAATAGGAGTACAGTTGGTGATCAGTCTAGTAATGCATGCATACAACAAGTTAGAGGAGCCAAAATATTTCAGCTAGACTCCATCTTTTGAATAAGCAAGATAAATAGGATTACTATTGTCATTGTGTAGATCAAGGAAATTTCTTCCCTTGTAGTCAGATGCTTGAAAGTACATCTGCTACTTTTTAACAATAAAATCACATTCTTCTTTTCTACTAAAGTTCTATAATGTTTTGCTAGGCAAATCAAAACTAATTTTATAGAATTTTGATTTCTTGTTGACTAGTAGATATGGGGGCTATTTATTATTGCTAGGATAGTCCCAAAATAAAATTGTATTACTGAAGTTCTTGTTAAAGAACTTCTTTAAGTCACTAGATATGGTAATGGAACATAATTGATATGAATAGAGAGATGTGTCAAAAGATTCTCTTAACAACTAGAATAGTACTAGTGACAACAACAATATGTATAACACCTTGCATTTGAGATTCCTGATTGATACCACACTATGGCAAAAAGTTCAGCTTGAATATTATGGTATGCTTGAATCCTTATATTTTATTTTTATTTTATTTTCTTATGATCTATTTTCTTTGATTTAATTTTTCTTTTTCTTTTCTTTTATTTTTATTTTATTTCTTGGACAATGAAGAGGCACATAACTATAGTCACATGATGCATTATATAATATTATATTATAAGCTTAGAATTTGAGAAAAGAGACTAGAAGAATGACATTAAAATGCATGTTTACAGTATGTTTACTTCATAGCTGATACATAGACATTAGGATAAGACTATTTATTGTTAGCACAAACTATATACTTGTAGTATATATAGACTAGAAATACATTAGAAACTCCTTGTTGAGTTCTCTTGTGATCTCTATAAGATTCATATCTTATATGTTGTAGCAACCACTCGCCAGAATGGCACTTGTAGTTTGCTTACTTCAGCAAAGCTCTTAGTTGGCTATCTAGTAGTAGGGATTACAAGAGAACTCAACAAGAAGCCCTTGCTGTATTGATCTTCTATATATACTACAGACTCCTAGTCCATGTTACAACAATATATCTATCTCATGTCCTATTACTTATCTACCATGCATCTATCTTAAGGCCACCATACTGTATACATGTGCCCTGATGTCATACCTTTAATCTCCACTGTACATGTACACACCATGTGTACACCATAAGGAACCTATGTCCCTTAACATCACTCCTAACCCTAACTCTGATCTAGACTCCTCTCAATCCTTCTAGACCATTAGTCCTTCCAGACTGTTCTAGACTCTGTCACATAACTTCCAAGTCATGTGCTCTCCATCCATTGTAGACTAATAAAATACTATCTTATCTTTGTCCGGCTAATCCTAACCCTAGCCAAAGTCTGTCCACACACTCATCTTATAACATTATAAGTAGAGGAAACCTAGTTATTTTATTGTACTAAAGCCCACTAGTGTAGGAAAATGTACTCTCTTGTGTGGACATAGTGGATAGTTTTCATATAAAAGCCTTATGCTGCAGATTTCCTTGTGACTTGTCCATACAGAGGAACAGTGGGATCTCTTATGAGTTCTATTTAGAGTAAGCATTCCCTTCTTAGGGATATTAGTCAGGAATTCATTAGAGTAGTAGTTGGTAGCATAAATAGTCAGTAGACAGGGTGAGGTAGACAAGAAGAGTATCACTAGTCCTTACAGAGAAAAATATTGAGTTCAGAGTACAAATTAGAGAGTGGGTCTAACACAGAATTTGTGCTCTCTAAACACCAATTGCCACCACCTATCTCACTGCCTTTATTACCAACAACACTACTACCACTATACATTATAAGTTGACATAACTCAGAACTATAGGCCATTATACAACAACAACAAAAGCAGCTTATAGCACTATAGGCACAACTCTAAGTATTGTAGGAGAGAGCAGTAGGAGGGGCAGCAACAGTAATGAGCATATAAGTGGCTAGACCACAAGTGTTCAACAGAACCTCATCAGAGGTCTTAAATTTTGTAATAGTATGCAAGTTATATATAAGAATAAAGATGAGAAAGGCAACAGTGAAGGAACAGATTCAATAGGTATTATTATATAAAACAGCAGAAGAGTTTTTAACAAATATCAAGAAAGAGTTCAGAAGAGAAGACAAAGAAGAAGTAAAAGTAGCAGAGTTGAGGAGGTTGGAACAAAGAAGTAAGACAATAGAAGAATTTGTCTAGAAGAGCAGCTAAAAAGAGTGGATATAAAGGATGACTATTAATAGAAGAGTTTAAACAAGGAATAAATGGTATGATATACTGAAGACTCATGGAGTCAGAATGGCAACCCAGTTCTATTGAGCAATAGTATGATTAGGCCATTATCTTAAATAGGAACTAGAAAGAAAGCAAGAGAGAAGAGGAGAGATTGAGAAGACAATGAGAATAGGGCTGAAGTTAAAAAATGTAAAGGCATATAGACAATAGTTGCCACAGTCTTAAGTTTGGCCAAGAAGACAAGAGACTCTTCAATAGTAGGCCTTAATAGGGCCTGTTTTGATGGAAGGGGTAGAAAGGACAAATATGGTAATGGTATACTCCAATCAAAGAGTAGTGTATGCACAGTGCAATCCATATACCATGGATGTAGATTGGGAAAATAAGAATTGCTACAATTGTAGGGAATTTGGACACTTTGCTAGGAATTGTAGGAATAGAGATATAGAAAACAGAATTGGGGAGAGAATAAGACTGGAATATAGACAGAGAAGAATGATTGAAGGAGGAAACAAAAACAATATTAATTTAAATGAGGATGAGAATCTAATAGTCCTTGATTAGGTTCTAGTAGGAATAGGTTTGTAATGCTTGCAAAAGCAACAATTAATATATCTTACTATAACCTAAACAATAGGAATATGCTAAGAAAAGCCACAGTCAAGATTGGATTAGAAAGAATTGATATGCAAGAAGGAATAACAGTGGAAGCATTGTTGGATAGTAGTATTACAGGACTGATCATAAGTTCAGAGTTTACAAGAAAGCAGGGGTTTAAGTTAAAGAAAATGGAGAAGCCTATGTATGTAAGAAATGTGGATGGGATATTTAACAAGGAAGGGCCAATAGAAAGCATGATGGAGATCAATATTTATTACTAAGGACATAGAAAGAGAACAGAGATTAATGTAATAGAAGGGCAGAAGTGGAACATGATTTTAGAAATACCATAGCTAGCACACCACAATCTTGAGATCAACTGGAGAATGGGAAAAGTAAAAATGACAAGGTGTCCAGAGAAGTGTAGGAAGCAGTGGAGACTAAAGTAAGAGAAGACAGTATGGCAAAAACAGAAAGAAGAACAAGAGAAGAAACAAGAGGAGAAAGAATAAAAGAAAAAGAAAAAGAAAAAACCAAAAAGAATGGAAGTACAAAAGATAGCAGAAGAATGGAAGATTTGGAATGAAAAGGAGAAAGTAGTGTGATTAGAAGAAGAAGCAAAGAAGTTGGTACCAGAAAGATTTCATAGATAGATTCAGTGAAAGTAGAGATAATTTAGTTGTACCATAATGTACTAATAGCAGAATATGGAGAAAAGTAGAAGATGATGGAGTCAGTGACAAGAAATTATTGGTGGCTAGGAGTAACAAAAGATGTGGGAAAATATGTGGAGGGATATGATATATATTAGAGAATGAAGAATAGAATAGAGGTACTAATGGGAAAGTTTAAGTTGAGTGAAGTTCTGAAAAAACCATGGACACATCTAATAGTGGACTTTATTATGAAGTTACCATTAGTGTCAGATATGAAAAGCCTGGATGCTACCTTTTTTATTTAATTTTTTTTCTTTTTTTCTTTTTTTTCTTTTATTTTCTTTATTCAGATTTAGGATTAGTATTAGAGTAATATCATGATCAAGCTGTCACACATCAGTCACATCAGATGACATGGTCACAGTAACAGTCACAGGTCACAATTCTGGAAAAGATAACATCATACAATATATATTACACATGGTTATTTAAAGTAGGCTAGAGAAGTAGTAGCATGAACTATCATAGTTTAGTATATAAGGTAGACAATTCTGTACAGAGTTCTCTATTGAGTTCTCTTGTGTTAACCTTAATACAAGGTTCTTTCTCTTGAATGACCCTAAGTTCTTGAGTTTGTAACAATTAGTAGTTAGAAAAGATATAATTCTAGTAGTCTGCAATAGGTTGTCCAAGGTGACACATTTTGTGGCAATAATGGAGGAAACATCAGCAGAGGGGTTGGCAAGGTTGTTCAAAGATAACATGTGGAAGCTGTATAGATTACTAAAGAGTATAGTGTCAGATAGAGGACCACAGTTTGCAGCAGAGATAATGAAAGAGTTGAATAGCATGTTGGGAATTGAAACCAAGCTGTCAATAACATTCCATCCTCAGACAAATAGTCAAATGGAGAGAATGAACTAGAAATTAAAATAGTATCTAAGATTCTTTGTAGATCACAGACAGAAGGATTGGCTGGAATAGCTAGTGTTAGCAGAGTTTGTAATCAACAAGGCACATTTGACAACTAAGTGTCTCTATTTATAGCAAATTATAGTAGAGAATTGAAAATAGAAATAGATTTGAGAAGAAAAGAAAAGATAGAGAAAGTAATAGAGTTTGCAAAGAAGATGAGAAAGATATAGAAAGAAGCAGGAGTGGCATTAAAGAGAGCACAAGAGAAGATAAAGAGACAAGCAGACAGAGAGAGAAAGTAAGCTAAAGAATAGAAAGTAAGAGATAGAGTAATGTTGAGTACAAGAGATTTGGTGTTCAAGGAGAGACCAACAAAGAAACTGGTGGACTGATATGTAAGTCCATATACTATTGATGAGGTAATATTTGCCAATGTAGTCAAATTACAACTGTCTAATTCAATGAGGATTCACCTAGTATTAAATATCAGTCAAGTAGTATAATACAAGGAACAAGTGGGGGAATAGAAAAAAAAACGAAGCAAAACCAGTAGAAGTAGAAGAAGTTGAAGAGTAGAAGGTAGAAAAAATCCTAAACAAAAGAAAAGTGAGAGAAGTGGTAAAGTATTTAGTATGGTGGAAGAGATTTATAACAGAACATGATAGTTGGGAGAAGGAAGAGGATTTAGAAAATGTGAAAGAAGTAGTAGCAGAATTTGAGGGAGAGATGACTGTAGAAGTTAGAAGATAGGAAAAATTAGAGATAGCAGAAGAAAAGGATTTTAGGAGAAGAGATTTATCAGGAAAGTATATGGCAAAAATGTTGTATAAATAGAATGATGGAAAGTTTGAAAATGAGTATTTAAAGAGATTGGAGAGGAATTGAGAAAAGTAGAAGAGAAAAGACAAGATAATATGGGGAGATAAAACAAGTTCCTCTAGGAGTAGAAACCTTGAGAGGGAGGTAATATTAGACTTATGAAGTTTAGACCCAAGTGTTACAAATCAAAGACCTTAGGATTGGTTAATGAAAAGAACCTTGTATTGGGTTAACACAAGAGAACTCAATAGAGAACTCTATGCAGAACTGTCTATCTTATATACTAATACCTAATGGTCTGTGCAAGCTATTTCTTAGCCTACCCTAAATAACCATGTGTATGCCTTAAGGTCAATATGTGTTTCACATGTTGTATAATATTATCCTTCCAAAACCTTCTACATCCTTCCATGTGTCATGTGACTTGTGACTGTGTCATCTGATGTGACCTGCTGTGTGACAGTGTGATCTTGTTACTCTAACCCTAGTTCTAAAAATAGAATAAAGGAAAATAAATCAAAAAGAAAAGAAAAATGAGAACAGAAAATAAGAAAATATTAAGCACCAAGTTTCTTTTAATTTTCTTTTTTATTTTTATTTTATTTTATTTTTGATTTCTCTTTTAAAGCTAGGGTTAGGGTTTAGCATGATATCATGATTACACTGTCACAATCAGTCACATGAGATGACATGGTCATAGTAATAATCACATAATCATATAGTCACATAAAACATAATAAAAGATTCAAGAAACAATGAAATCATACAGCATGTATAACATATGTTGATCTCATGGCTAACACATGGTCTTTAGAGTAGGCTAAAGGTAGTAGAGCACAGACCATCACTAGTTAGTATATATAAGTGTATATATTGTACCAAGAACTCCATTGAGTTCTCTTGTGTCAACCCTAATACAGGATTTCTTTCTTTGATCAATCCTAAGATCATTGAATCATAACAAATCTAACTACATCCATCCCAATCCATTAATAATGCCTATTAATCTATCTACACTTCCAATTTTCTTCCAGTACAAATCAACTTCCTCTATTCCAAGTTGATTACTTCTTGAACATATTCACTAGACTTGAAATATTTTCATAGATTACATCTGAGAACCATCTAAACCCAGAATAACTCACTTACAGTCTTTATTCTCTAGATAACTATCTTAGATAGAGTACTTAGTATATAAGCTAGTAGTTGTACTGTAAACTCTTATTCTGAAAATTAACTAAAATTGATACTTACTTCTAGTGTTGGCAATGATATACCTCACTACCTTCCAGTGGGCTTGTCTTTTACAAGATCCATAAGTAAAAACTTCTGAAATATGTAACTAATGTAACTAGTAGAGATGTAGTAAATAAGCTGAAGCTGAAGATTATTTAACATCTATGTTTCATATATTCAGATAATATATACTTACTTATCCATTTTCTAAGGACTCATTACAGATCTTGGATAATGAGGTGTGAACCACATCTAACACAATCACTACCTATGGATTTTGGCTCTGGTTCTTTGCTAGAGCACCTACCAAGGCATAGATGTCATTTTAGTAGCTATATAATGCAAGGCTGCTTTTTGAATCCTTTATACTTCACCAACTGGTAGAATTGAGGCTCTGGTATGTTTTATTCCCATTTATCTTCATCTGAAGAAAGAAGCTGGTTAAGCAGTCTTGTTTTAGAACTGTTACTCTTTTCTCTTAGTATGCACTGATATCTTAGTGCTAGAAGCTCAAAGAGTACTTGTCCCTATCTACAACCACTTAAATTTTTAAATAATACCAAGTATGTTCATTTGAAGGGCTCTTCTTTGAATACTAGAGCATCACTTCTCAATCTTACTCAACATTTTAATGCTGAGGCTATCCTAGATTGTAGGCTGCTTAACAACTTTCCTAATCATATCTCCTTTCATTCTTACAATCACTCAAGTCTTAGCAATCACAAATTCCATCTGGAGTCTCTTACTATCTGTATCTTGAGGCTTCTTTTCCTTCCTCTACTCCCATTGTTGTCACTGATGCAAGTGTTACACCTTCCAGGAACATGCAGGCTGTCTCTGTTATATATTTCTGGAAATTAGAACAATAGATGTTGTTCTTTAAAGCCTTAGCTGGTTAGACAACTACTCCTGATGCTGAGCTGTTTTCTATAAGACTGGGCATTGTCAAGGCCACTAGTATAAATATTGAACACATTATTCTTATTACTAACTCTTTAGGCTCTGCTAAAAAAGTGGTGGATCTCTCTGTACATTCTGAACAAGCTTATTTCTTAGCTGTCTGCTCTGTGCTTAGATTATTCTTCTCTTGTGGCCTTGACCATAGAATTGAATTCTAGGACTGCCCAAGCAATACTGAGTGGTCTCTACAACAACTAATTCATAATAATGTAACTAATACTAAAGTGGCTACTAGACTTTATCCAGCAACTTCTATTGATACTCTTTGCTCTAAGAGTGTTCTCTTATATCTAAATGCTTGGAGAACATCCTTCAATTATTCTACTGTTCAGAGACACCATTTTCTCACTTTCAGAGACAATAATCACAAATCTCTTTAGTCTAGCTACACCAAGAGTAGTAGTTGGCTCCCTTATATTGGCCAGTCAGTCACATTATGTGCCAGGGCAGCTAGAGCCATCCTTAACCATGCTCTTATTGGAGAGTATAGACAGTGATTTTTCCTTATAGAGTGCACCCAATGTCTGTATGGTCATTACTAGGTAGAAATATCTTTGCAAACTGTTCTAGGTTTGCTCACAATCCCTTAATTGATCCATCTCCATCAAATAAGGACTTTTTTGATTCTTGAAGGAGTATCCAAGTGCTTTTGGCTTCTCTCCTCAAAAACAACCTCCTTCTCCTTCTAAGCCTCCATGAGTGCTCAAATGGTTCACTTTTCTGTTTCTGTAAATATTTTTCTTAGTTTTATCTCTCTCAGTTTCTTTTGATTCTGCATTCTCAATATGATAGGTCTGTTTGTGGACTTAGTCACATAATTAGTAGGTTGGTTATAAGCAACCTTTATCTAGATTTCTCCTTGATTTCTATTGGCTCTGATAGGGTCTTTCAACACCTATGAGAAAGGTTTCTGTCTCCCAAGGAAAAATTGTAGGCTACTTGTTGTAGATAGTCTGCCACAGACTGCAATCAAGCATCATGTAATAAATTGTTGACCTTTCATGCTACAAAAACTGAGCTATATTATTCTAGCTGCAAGAATACCTGTTTCAAATGTCATGAGTGTGAATAAGTGGAATGTTTGATCCTCTATGAAAAAGTCATACTATGAATTGAACTCTTACTCAGGTGTTCCAGTAAACTGGATATTATAGCTTGCTTGACAGTGTCCGTAGGTGTAAAATTAAGTCGCCATACAATGACAAACAAGATACTGACAAACTCACTCATCTATATCCGTATCTTGTCAACAGCCATCCTCTTTCAACAACTATGGCACTACCAGTGCCAGAAGAGAGAAAATTACTTAGTGAGGCTCTCAATACTGTGAAGATTCAGGTTCAACTGATGAAACGAAATCTGGTACGGGCTCATCCTCTTCAGACACACTCCTTAACTGTGTCTCAAGCCTTTTCGACAGGAATTGGATCAGTTGATGGATGCCCTCAAAAGTGCCAGTCTTATGCTCGCCGAACTCAGGACCTCTTCGCTTTCGCCAAAGCAGTATTATGAACTGTGTACGTCAGGACCTCGACTTCATATCCTGGCTTGCATGCTTATTAATATGCGTACATGCAGACATAGCCGTCTTCGATGCACTGCGGCATCTGTCGAATTATCTCTATGATGCACATACCCAAGGTCGTCATTACCTCGCAGACCTCTACGAACTTGTACAATATGCTGGGAACATCATCCCCCGTCTTTACCTGATGGCCACAGTCGGCTCTGTCTATATGTCAATACCCGACGCACCTGTGAAGGAAATCATGAAGGATATGATGGAGATGTCGCGAGGTGTCCTTCATCCAATTCGAGGTCTCTTCTTGCGTCATTACTTGAGTGGACAAACAAGAGACAACTTACCAGCTGCATCAGCGACTAGGTCAGTTTATCATATGTCGAATGGTAACCTTCTCACGGATATTGTGATTTTGTAGTCCTGCTGGCGGCCTCCAGGATTCTATATCTTTTGTCCTTACCAATTTTATTGAAATGAACAAGCTTTGGGTACGCTTGCAGCACCAGGGCCACTCCCGCGATCATGAAAAACGCGAGATAGAACGTCGTGAGCTTCGTATCCTCGTTGGGACAAACCTAGTACGACTCAGTCAGCTTGATGGCGTCGACCTCGATCTATACCAGAGAATCATCCTTCCAAGCATCCTTGAGCAAGTAGTCAGCTGCAAGGATACAATCGCACAGGAGTATCTAATGGAAGTTGTTATTCAAGTATGTTATTCCATCAACTTCACTGGACGATTGATTCATCCACTCTAAGGTTTTCACCCCGGAGTTCCACCTTCATACCCTCCGACCTTTTCTTTCAGCAACCGCCCAACTTCATCCCAGGGTTAACATCAAACAAATTGTCATTTCGCTGATTGATCGGCTCTCAGCTTACGCTGCGAGAGAGGCAGAGAACGAAGACCCAGAAGTGACCAAGAAGCAGGAGGAAGCAGCCGCCAAGCGCCTTGCAGAAAAGGTCAAGTCTCAGAAAGCGAGGGCAAAACAGAACGGCAGCTATCACGTATCCTCGCTGGAGTCAGAACTGAGCAATGCCTGGGCTTCCCCTGTATCTCCAATTGCTACAATCGTTGAACCTGCTGGACCAGAGAAACTTTGCGAGTCTGAGTCAACGTCAGTTTCTTCAGATCCTAAGGGAAAAGAGAAAGAGGGACCTACTCGCAAATTTAGAGGCATCCCAGAAAATGTGCAGTTGTTTGAGGTGTTCTGGGTACAGGTGATTCAGCTTATTAAGGTGTGTTTTCCACATTGACTGTACTGTTCTGCTTTCCTATTCGGCATAAGGCTCGACCAGATCTATCAATTCAAGATATTACTGCTCTCCTCATTTCTTTAACCAATCTCTCTGTCACTTGCTATCCGGACCGGTTGGAGTATGTGGATCAGATCTTGGGTTTCGCAGCCGATAAAATCGGAGAATACTCAGAAAAGTGAGCCGAGTTGTTCTCTGTATTCCTATGATTGCTCACTCTCTTTCCAGCCCAGACCTTCACGCCCCGCAGACAGCTTCAAATCTGTTGACATTACTGGTTGCTCCAATCAACTCATATCAGTCTGTCTTGACTCTGCTTGCAATTCCCAATTATGTGCCGCTTTTGACACGGCAATTATTCTCAGCTCGTCGGTCAATAGCACATTCAATCATCTCATCGGTTCTCAAGAACGAAACAATAATCGAGACCCCTGAGGATGCGGATGGAACATTGGAGCTGTTGCGTGTTCTGATTGAGGATCAATCCGATTCTTCTACCAATCAAATTACACTCAGTGATCAACAGTTTCCTCGCGAGATGCGGAGACAAGGGCCCTATTTCGTTGAGCGTGGAGAAATAGCAGAGGAACAGGGTTGGATAGCGCGGATAGTACACCTTTTCAGAGCTGAGTCCCTTGACGTTCAATATAAAGTACGCCGACTCCCGCCCACGTCCTTGTGTTGCGTGCTGATGGCCTAGAAAGCTTCTCCAAACCGCACAACGACACCTTGAAACTGGAGGTGAACGGATGCAGTTCACGTTCCCGGCTCTGATCACTTCAGCGATTAAACTTTGTCGATGCCACAAGAATCGGGATGTCGAGGCACGTCTTGGTTTGATTGTTCTCGCATTTTTTTTGATTCTGTCTTGTAGGAGAGCGAACGGCAAACCAGAATTACGATGATTCTGAAATTCATCCGGCAGCTCATATCGACACTAGTGGCGCAGGTAGAAGCACCAGGAATAGCTCTCCGTCTATTCCTTTTAGCGGCCCAGATTTCGGACGAGTGTGGTTTTGAAGATTTGACATATGACTTCTACGTACAAGCCTTCACTGTCTACGAGGACAGCATTTCGGAGTCTCGGGCTCAGTTGCAAGCTATCACTCTCGTCATCGGCACCTTGTCCGGTGCCAAGGTTTTTGGCATCGACAACTACGATACCCTCATTACCAAGGCGGCTCTGCATGGTGCAAAACTTCTGAAGAAGTGTCATCAGGCTATCGCAGTTGGATTGGCTAGTCATTTGTGGTGGCAGGAACCATCACTTACAGAGATCAAATTACCTGAAAGGGAGAGGGAGAAATTCATCAGGCACCCATCCAAGGAAGATGAGGAGGAAGATGAGGAGGATGTCAAATCTGTTGGTATCTTCACTTTTTCGTCGTTCCATTCTAATAAATTGTGCGCAGTATCCCCATCAGGATAGTAAGCGTGTCCTAGAATGCCTTCAGAAATCCCTTCGGATAGCGAATTCGGCCATTGAAGAAATTGTGACTGTTCAATTATACTGCGATACTCTTGATCAATACCTCTACTATCTTGATCATGGCGCGTCTGCCGTCAGTCTGTCCTCAGACGTAAACCTGAAGTAATGCTTATCCTTGTCCATCAGGTCGCACCCAAATTCGTCAATAGCCTAGTAGAGCTCATTACATCAAGCATTGATAATATTTCCTCTTCCGACGTTCATCCATCTCAACGTGCCCCTCCTAGTCTCATTGAAGGTATAACAACACCTGAAATGATTAAGAGACATTTCAGAAGCATACTCATTCATATCCAGCGACGAAAATATGCTGTTGCAGATGGTGTTAATCCTGACATTGGCTCGAAATATGACGAGGTTAATGTCGTCAGTGCTTGCCTGAAGATGGGCATTGGGGGATAGAATATCCACCATTTTGCCCCCCCTTTCGATGTATTGCCATTATTACGTCCCAGATGTTTCAAGCTGTCATTATTTTATCGCTGATGAACATTTGCGTCACGACTCTCAAATAATTTATGGTTATGTTAGACATTCATCCATGCAAATTTGATGGAAAAATTGTCCAGCATGTTGCAAACATCCTGATCACTCCAATAAGATATGTATTGTATTTTCCCTAAAAACCCTGAGGTTCAATAAACATTCCGTTCCGCTCATTCATCCTTATGACTGTGATTAGCGCAGCATAATGCAAAGCACTTATTAACCACACATTCTATTCTGTTCTGTTCTTAAATGGCCTAGCCACTAAGACAAGACTCTTCTTAAGTCTGTTATTAGCTTTCTAGTGTAATGAAACTCTGTTCTGGTATTTGCTAAGGTTTGAGGAGTCATCTCTGAGCTAACCAGCCTTGTTCTTTCTAATATGAGGTGTTCATAAACAGTAATCTGCAATAGCTAAGCCTCTTCAAGCTACAATTAGTGCTTTTTGGGCATCTTCTTTAATGACAAACCTTGAATGACAAGGTTTGTGTTATGAACTGACTTCTATTTTCTTTTATTATTTATTTCCCTTTTTATTTCCTTATTTATCGTACCTAAGAACTTATGGGAAGAGTCACATGATATAGAAGACAGTAGAATGTTCTAGTAGAATTATATCATAGACTTTAAACTAGTGTCATATGCAAGCTTACCCGTCTGGAAATTACATCTCCATGGTGATATCATCTCCAAATCATATAAGCCTGCCTTCCACAGTGGCCACCTTTCTTGCAACACATCTTATGGCAGTACTGCAACCCTCTGGGTATTCTGTCTTTCATGGCGAAGATACTCCTATTCAACTTGGTCTTCCATGACAGAGTTACCCCTGTCAGTGTCTTAACACTGAAACCTCTGCTCAGAGTAATAGGGGT
>Ga0157358_1000641_pt1 | contig 14764 bp, 5 predicted proteins | sample AttcapACBM2_FD_111484 | JGI IMG/M metagenome (GOLD analysis project Ga0157358, IMG submission 111484) | Fungus gardens microbial communities from leaf cutter ant in Botucatu, State of São Paulo, Brazil - Atta capiguara ACBM2 | ecosystem: Host-associated > Fungi > Mycelium > Unclassified ...
ACAGGGAACCACAACAGTATTCTACTGACTATTTATATAAGTATCTATAGTCTATGCTACAACTGTGTATTGTTCTATCCTAATGTCCATGCCCTGTCCTTATGTCCATTACTCATCTTTCATGCATCTTCCTTAAGGCCACCATGCCATGTCCATGTGCTCTGACATTATACTCTTTAATCTCCATCATACATGCATGCACCATGTGTATACTATGAGAAACCCATATTCTTTGACATCACTCCATCTCTAGACTCTTCCCAATCCTTCTAGACCCTAAGTCCTTCCAGACCACTCTAGACTGCTCTAGGCCTATGACATTATGTCATGTGACTTCCCAGTCATGTGCCCTCTCTTTTCTCATCATAGACTAATAATATAACTACTGTCTATATTTTAACCCTAACCCTACCAAAGTCTGTCTATACTTTTGTCTTATAACACTCAGGTTTAATATCTAGAATTAGTTCAATAGCATGGTTCTACTTGTGGTAATCTAAAAACATATCAAAATTTTTCTTTGCAAAGAAAGACTGATTTAAGCTATTAAATATATGGAAGAATTGTAGTAATATTGGATATGACCTAGTTATAGTGAAAAGCTTTAGAGAGACATTGTAAAAAAGTAGCTACCATGCAGAGGTTAAGAGCAAAGGATTTGGAACATATTCAGGTTATATAAAAATAATGACCTAGTATTTCTTAATACCTGTCAAAAGTCTATAGTATTTGAGATATATTTTCAGTCTTCTTTGAAGATAAGGAAGAGGTTAGACTTATATATATTAAGAGTGTATGCCTAATGCTTCTTGGCCTTTTAGATGTCTTAACAACCAAAACAGTGTATAGAATATTATATTATTGTAATCCTAGAGATTACTACTTAACATTCAGCTCTAGTCTTTAGTATAAGTTTATTATCAGATAATATTTCTCTCTATTCTTATCTAGTAATATTATTGATTATATATTACATAATTACCTAAACAATTACAGCTTCTCCTGTAATGCTTTCTTACTCTTACATTAAGTATTACAGATAAGAACTTACCTTAGTATCATATACTTACTCTTATATTAAATATTACAGTCTTGAGTACTCAGTGTTTGATGTTTGAGTCAAGTGAAGTCTATCCAGACTTACACTTTTTTTTGAGTTTTCTCAATTACTATTCAATATTGCATACTTGTAGAAACTACCACAGATTTTCAGCTTACTATTCATAGCTAGATATAAGCTAGTATAGCTATTCTCTTCCAAGCACCTGCTACCACCTTACTAGCCATACCCAGACAAGATTTGCTACTGACAGCTACTCTACTCTTACATACTGCTACCTCCAATATTGTAGTTCTATATGTTACTACCTCAGACAATACTGCTTTGGAAACTACTAAAAAGATTATAAAAACCACTTTTGCTACAGATTGACTCAAACATTAAATAGAATGGAATACTACCAATACCCCTATCAACAATATTATACCAGCTTCCAATCAATTATGTAGTAGAATTCTCTCTAAGCTTAGCAAAAATGAATATTTTCTTCTGAAACAATATCAAAGATGTTACAAATACTACTGGTTTTACATTTAATATACAAACACCACATATTCTACTAGATTCTCTCTACCATAGAATATCAAATAATCATGAAATCCATGGTGTTAGCTGCTACAAACTACTAATTAGCATATTCTGTTCCAACAATCAGGAGAAAGACTATAATAGTAAAGACAGAACCTCTATAAATAGCTGCCAACAATATTGAAAATGAACTCTCTGAGTATATTGAACTATATATAGCCTACTTCCTCTGGATTTGCCCCAAATTGTATAGAACAAGATACTATTACTATTAATTAGAGAAGTAATTGACAAGTTTAAATACTTCATAAATTAAATCTTATCTGGGAATACAACAATGTATGGATCAAAGAAGACAATGAATGAAAAGTGGTATTTTTGATGAACAAAGGGTTATTGAAACTAAAAGTTATATATTTTGAGCTATGCAATTTGCTAAGAACATTTCAAAGAATAAATTTCAAGAACTATTGTTTAAAGAAGTATTTGAAAATTACATAGACAACTTCATAATACCAGCCAAAACCAAGAAAGAATTAGAGAAAAGAAAAATATGATTCTTAAAGGTAATAGAGAAACACAATCTTTATTTTAAATAGTCAAAGTACAATTTCAATGCCAAAAAATACCTATTCTGGGAGTGGTAGTTGGATAAGGAGAAGTACAAATAGAAGACAAAGATTAAGACAGTCAAGGAATGGAAAATATTCATTAAGATAAAGTAGTAGAAAGCTTCTTAGAGTTTGCAAATTTCTATAGATTATTATAACTCAAAGATCTTAAGATTGGTTAATAAGAAGAACCTTATATTGGGTAACACAAGAGAACTCAATGGAGTTCTTGATATAATATATCTACTTTTATATACTAACTACTGATGGTCTGTGTACTACTTTTTTAGCCTATTCTAAATAACTATGTATTAGTCATAAGGTCAATATATATTATACATGTTATATGATATTATTGTTCTTGAATCTTCTATTATGTTCTCTGTGACCATGTGATCATGTGACTGTTACTGTGACCATATCATGTAACATGTGACTGTGTGACTATGTTATCATGCTAAACTCTTATTCTAGATTTCAAAAAATAAAACAAATAAAAATAAAAATAAAAAAGATTTTTTAGAAAAAGCTTGAGTCCAAACTTTGCAACTCTAACACAGATGCTTGAACAATAACTTTAGTTATATAGCAAAATCTTTAACCAACTCAAAGGCTAAAACAAATAATAATGAAAACAAGAACATTAAAAGGTATTTGAAGAACTAAAGAGCAAGATTACTAGTCAACTTATTAGAGTTGAAGACAATAGACTTGTTTTATTTTTATTTTTAGTTTTCTTTGCTATTTTCTCTTTTTATTTTGAACTTAGGATTAGATATTAGTGTGATATTATAGATCATAACTGTCACACATTAAGTCACATAAGTCACAGTCACATGATCATGTGACACATGAAAGAATGTCAAAGATTCTAGAGAATAATATCATATTATATATCAATAGTTTTTAGGATAAGCTAGAATTTATGTAGTATAGACTATTATTCTAGTATATATAAAGACAAATACATTGTACTAGAAACTCTATTAAGTTCTCTTGTGTTAACTCTAATGTAAGGTTCTTTTATTGATTTAACACTTTGAGTCTTTAATTATAATAGTACTTACTTTATCCAGAAAAAAAGGAGATTTTCAAGTAGAAACCAATGTATCAGAATATGTTATAGAAGAAGTCTTATTCTAGTATCACAAAATGAACTACTTACTTATTTGTGATATCTGAACCTTGGGTGTACTCTTAGAGGTTTAGGAGTAATTCAGAAGTTCAATAATAATGACAATGATGATTAAGATCAATGTAGATAATAAAGAATAAAAATTAATGAAAATTGATGTTGTTAAGTCTGAGGTTTAATCCTCAGACACAGAAGTATACATATACAAAAGAGTGATGGTCCATGCACAAGCTGTTGCAATCACAAGATCAAAACTCATACCTGATGGGAGCTGTCAGGCTAATTTTAGAAGATAACTAATTATGTTACTACATTGATATGCTTGTATCTCTATTAATATTTATTGCTATTTAATATACTATATATCATTGGAAACAATTTGATGAGTACTTTCTAATGTGAGTTTGATTGTGCAAATCCATCCAGTTATTCATGAGATATTAGCAGACAAATATTTTACAGTTACTGATGATCTGATATCTTAGTTGTTTGTTATCACTTTTATACATCCCACATATATGCAGATAGCCCTCATTTGAGGCTTTCTAGTATAACTTAGTTTGTGAAAATCAGTTCACTGGTTGTAAAGATACAAGCTGAATGAAGTTTGTAACATCTAGAAACAAGAAGAACTATGAGTAATAGTAGAACCCCTAACAAAATAGAGACAATACTTATTGGATACTACAAAAAAGTTTAAAGTCTGGACTAACTATGAAAATCTCAAGTATTTCAGAAAACTACATAAAATTAATAAATGATAAGCAAGATAGTATCTTAAGCTGCAAGACTATAATTTCATTTTATAATATATTCTAGAGAATAAAAACATAAAAGCAGATATTTTGTCAAGAAAATATTAGGTAGATACAAAAGAGGACAACAAAGATATCAAGATACTCAAAGATGAACTATGGAAAAGAAGACTAGTCACAAAAGTAGAGATAGCAATGTTTAGAGGAAATTAGAGAAAGAAGATAGTTAGGTATGGAAAGACAATAAAGTAGTATATATGAATTAAAAGGAAAAAATTATGATCTAGCAGACATAGGACATCAAGGACAACAGATGATACTTAATTTAATCAAAAGAAACAAGAATACAGAACAACATCAAGAAATATGTTCAGGATGCCAAAAATGTCAACAAAACAAAGTTTAGCATATAAAGAAGACAAGAGAACTTGATTCATTGGAAATATCTCAAGAACCATGGCAAAAAACCAGTATTGACACCATAGAACCATTTACAAGATCAAAAAATAAGGATACAATAGTGATTATAATGGATTGATGTCAAGTATAGTTCATACTAGAGTATTACAACTTAAGCCAAAAAGTTAGGTAAAAGAGAAACCTTGTATAGGGTTTATACAAGAAAACTTGATAGAGTTCTTGGTACAATATATCTATTTATGTATATACTAGACTGATTGTCTGTATACAATTACATTTAACCTACTCTAAGAGCTATATATTATATATGAGGTTAACATATGGTAAATATATATGATATCATTGTTCTAGAACCTTCTATGCCTTTTTATGTCACAAATGTGACAGTCACACTAAACCCTATTTCTAAGTTTTAAAAGAAAAAATGAAAGTAAGAAATTAAATTAAATTTTATTATTTTTATTATTTTTAACTCTAATACAGAAAGCAAAATTTTATGAGGTTAGCTTAGAGTTTATACAAGATATAGAAATCTGTTGTTATAATAACTACTAACCTAAATAGTCAATAGATCACTAAGTAATTTTATATTACAAAGAGTTTTATGGAAATTACAAATGAACTTAACAAAAAGTTCCCAATGTATTGCTATCCTATATATATACTAATGGTATATAGTCTGTGCTACTAATAAATAACTCTACTCTAAAGTACATATATTATCTATAAGTCTACTATACTATTATTACAAAATAAACATGTGTCATATACAAAGTCTAACCAATTAAAAATGGCTTTATTTTCATAATATATATATTATAGTAATATTATATTCTATTACAAACCCCATAAGTACTTAGTCTTCTATAACAGAGTTCCTCTATCTAATCTCTTTGTCATATTCCAAACTCCAAAACATGTCTGAGACATGTTTGACTTTAATACAATATCAAATTCCTGTGGTTATTTGGTCTTATTTGTGTCCAAACTCTGTCAGTAGTTCGGTACTTTATAATGGACTTAATTCCAACAAAAGTCTGCAGTTATTTTGCTTTATTTGAGTCAAAATCTATTGTCATATTCATCTTTGTCTATTGCCTAATTATCTTCTTCAAACTCTGCAAATTTACTTAGACTTTATGTAGAGTTTTCCCCCTCTCCAAATCTGAACTCCTATGTGGTATTTTACTAATAAAACACTCACTTGGAGATCTGTTTTAGTTACTCCTTTTGTCATTTTATGTATTTAAGGCTGGTGACCCCTTTGTAATAGCTAGCCTGATAATCAACTAAAGTTGACGCTAAATCTCCAGTGTTAATGGTGACACACTTTACTTCTCTTCTTACAACTCCTTACAAGACCATTCTCTGAAATTGTAACCACATGGCTTGTAGGAGATACAACACATAAGTTGAGGCCAAGGTTGTTCTGACAAGTCTGCATTACTGAGCTCATTGCATGAAGTTTCTATACTCTATGCATATCTGAGCCAGCTCTGTAGACTTTCACCTTCAAGTGCAAACTGTACCTAACATCTTTTTAGTATCTCACTACTGAAATTTCTAAGTTCTCCTTTCTATATTACTTGTATGTAAGATTAGTAGGTATACTATATTTTGCTAATCTGATAATTAACTATTACAAGTTGAACTCTATTCACAGTATTCTTTGGCAACATACCACTATCAGTACTCACTCTTCTTAGACTCCACTCCATTTCTGAAGTTATGACTACATAGTAGATAGATAACATAATATATAAGCTAAAGCCAAAATTACTCTGGGAAGTCCATATTACTATACACTCTGTATGGGATTTCTATACTCAGTACAACTCCAAGCCAATCTTATAGGCTTTCATCTTTTAGTATAAACTATATTTAATAACATGCTATAACCATGCTTTTTGACTTGTCTTTTTATATTCTTTTATTATCTTCTAGATTTATGACATCACATTATGTGATATATCATGTGACTGCTTTCACATGCCCCTTCATCAACCAAGAAATAAAAGAAAAAGGAAAATCAAATCAAGAAAAATAAATAAAAGGAAAATAAAATCAAAATAAAATATAAGATTCAAGTATACCATGACACCTGTACAAAGTGTACAGTGATGCAAACTTTCAAGAATAACCTTTGCTTCAGCTTATATACTATACTATTTATCTATTATAGTATTACAACTTCAGAAGTGGAGTAGGATCTAAAAAGTTCTAATAAGTAGTGTGTTATTGAAGAACACTAGGGTTGTTGTTCAACTGTGATTGTTGTTAATTATCAAACTAGCAAATACAGAGTATCTACTAGTCCTTATATATATACATATACAAGTAAAAATAAAAGAGAACTTGAGAATTTCAAAGTATATATTAGATATAGTTCACATCTTATTATCTGAGATTCAATAAGAGTCTTTCAGAAGTCTAAATAAGTTATTTAAGTATTACTCAGAAATGTGAAAAGCAGGAGTCAGGATGATCTTTGGCTTCAGCTTGTATATTGTACCTCTACAAGTTATACTAGTTGCATATTAGAGATAAGATACTTAGAAACTTCAGAGTGGCTAAGTCTACTGGAAGATAAAAGGTATGTCATTGCTAACACTAGAAGTTGGTAATAGTTTTAGTCAATTTTTAGGATAAGGCTTTACAGTGTAAACTACTGGTATATATACTAAGTAAGCTACTTAGGATAGTTATCTAGAATATAGACTACTAAGTATTATTCTGATTACTGGTGATTTTTGGATGTTAGAAATAGATATCTATAAAGTTGGCAAGAGTTTAGTAAGGATGTTTAAGGTATAATAAAGACAATTGATCTATACCAGAAGAGATCAGGAAGTGCAGATAAGACAGAGACATTATCTATAGGTTGGAACAAATGTGATTAGAACAGAATATGATAATACAGCTCTAAGTAGAGATTGCAGTGGTGAAATACTGACAAAGATTAGATAAGGGTACTTTGCTGTGGAAGACTAAGTAGAAAGAAGAACTCTACTATGGAAGACTGTGCTAAAAAGGAGTAAACTCTACCATAGAAGACTGAGTACTTATAGAGTTTAGGATAGAGTATAATATTACTGTGGAAGACAGACTTTTATTGGGATTAAAACAGGATAACATTACCATAGATAATGGGCTATTGTTGGAGTTAGACTTAGCATATGACAATTAATTCACAAAGATAATCAGACTCAAGACAACAACAACAGTAGTATTATTAAAAGAAATAGCCAGAATCTATATCTATAGAGTCAATATATAAAAAATGCACAGAATGCCAAAGAATATTTCCAGTAATAGGGAATCTTAATTTGCCTTATAGTTTATAAAATATTTATATGAGGCTTTAGAAATGAGAAAATATTATTAATAATATATCACTCTCAAACAAATAGTCAAATATAAAGAATCAACTAGAAAGTCAAGGTATTCTTGTGGTATTATATCAATTATTAGTAATGTCAGAATTAAAAACCTAAAAATCTTCTCACAGAATGTTCAAAAAAACAAACTTCTTACTGATATTATACTAAAAAACAAAAAAATTTCAACATAATTTTCACTCAAGAACACCCATAGTCTATCATCTGGACTATTTATAGCTCATCATCTAAGGAAAATGAAAAAATTGTGAATGCTTCTAATTATCTTTCATAGGTCACCTTTTCAAGACATTTGAATGTTGAAAACAAATACCCAAGAGTCATTACATATATTAACATTTGACTCCTTCAATTACATTTTTTGCTTAGAAAGGACATTATAAACCATAGAGACATTAATCTCATTTTGTTCTTTAACAATAGCTATATTTGTTTCATTATTAACATTTATTCCAATGATTAGCAGAATGCCTTAAAATATCTGAAGGATATTGAGGTAAACATTAGCAACATACTTATCCTGATAGAGAATTTTAACATTAGGGATACTAACTGGGACCTATCATATCTTCACCACTCAGTACATACTAATACACTCATAGAAATTGCTGACACTTTTGATTTAAAGCTATCTATATCTATTATTTAAGTTCCAACTCTATATACTGACAATCCCAACAAATCCAATTCAGTAATCAATCTAATGTGTTACAATCTTAGACTTGGCTCAGGTTGCAACTTAGGCAAAGACTTGAGAAAGAATAGAAAATGAGTCAATTGGTCAAGTATAAAGATACAGAATAGTATTTACAGCTATATATACCTACTGACTATAAGAAATGTGTAAGACATCCTTATAATAACAATAATAAGAATATGAGAAAGCCTCTATTATTACATGAGGTATTGACTGATTATATATGAGAGAATAATAAGGTGTAGTAGATGAATAAGATAGAAATGAATGAATCGCAACACATATTGTTCATGAAGCAACCACCTATAAAGCATAAGATATTGATTGTAACATAATATTTCTTTGAGTCAATTTAGAAGAAATTAACACTCATTTTATTTTACCTGATTTACAAAGTCTCTCCAATTATGCTCTCTTGATGGTAGATATTATCATTAGTGAGAAATTTATCCAAGATAAATGATGAACTATCATCAAACATAGTGAGAAAGAGGAAGGTTTTGTCAATGAGCTCAAGAATATAATAGGTAATATTGATATCACTTACATTTCTAATAGCAAGATACTAGAAACAATAGTATAAAAATTTGTGACTTTTTTGGAGAATCTTTGGAATAAATATTCTAAATGTGTTAATATTACTAAACATTCTAAAGCTTGGTGGAACAAAGGGTATAGTAGAAATCTAAATACATATCACTTATTCAAATCAATTTTAGACTGGAAAATATTACAATTGCTCTCTTATGTTCACCACATGACTACAGCATAAACTACAGAGTTAAGGGTTGTTTTTTTGTGATGCAATGATTGGCTGCACTATAGTTGTCCCAGTTAGCACCTTATATAGTAGACATTGTTTTCTTTTATCTTTCTCATATTTTGTTATATTATTAACTTTACCAATTGGCTTATTCCTACTCTCTCATTCAAGTTTTTGCCTAAGTTATTATAGTGCACTTGAACACTAACATTTTTCTTGATTTTATATTTCTTTTCTTTTGATTTTCTTTTCCTTTTTATTGACAATGAAGAGGCATGTGACTGCAGTCACATGACTTGTCATATGATGTGAGGTCATAGGCCTAGAACAGACTAGAACAGACTAGATAGATAATATTAAAAAGCATGTCAACAGTATATCTACCTCATAGTATATACATAGTGTACTCATGGACGATGTATGGACTTTAGGGTAAGGTAAATATTAAGTAGCATGAACCATATGTAAGATATATAAATAGGGTGGTAATACAGCAGGGACTTCTTGTCAAGTTCTCTTATGATTCCCACTTGATATCTTATTGAGAGATTTATTGTTTGTATTACTATTGGTCATTATGACTAGTAGTTGCCACAACATAAGTTGCAATCTGAGCTAACCCTAAGGTAGTAATGGAAAATATTCAAAGAAACAGTCAAAAGAATAAAAAAAATCTTTCTTTGATAAGAAAATTCAAGAAATAGCACCAAGAAACAAGTAACCTTGAGATCTCATAAACTAGATTAAGAAACCCAAGTTGCAGGCTATAGAAGCTATTTAATTCAATAGGTATCTGTACATTGAATTAGGAGATTTTTGACAAGCTTTTTACCAAACTTTTAATTTAGATTAAAATTAACATATCAGCTTATATTTACTTAACAAAATCCCATCAAAACCTTTATCTAAGTGGCCACCTCTTTCCAAGATAAAATTTACTGATACTATAGAAAATACAGTAGCTTATCCATTTCCAAACTTAACCACATATTATAGAATCACCTCAAAATATTGGTGACTTATCACAAACTTCATTCAGCTTGTATCTCCACAACTAGTAGACTGATTTTCACAAACTAAGTTGCACTGTAAAGCCTCAAATAAAGGCTATCCACACATATGCAGGATGTACAAAAGTGACAATGAATGACTGAGATATCAGGCCATCAGTAGCTGTAAAAGCTTTGTCTACTGATATCTCACAAATGGCTGAACAGATTTGCATGATTGAACTTGCATTGGAAAGTGCTCATCAGTCTATTTACAACAATATATAATGTGTCTTGAAGCAATAAGTATTGGCAGAGATACAAGTATATTAATGTAGTAACATAATTAGTTACCTTTTAAAATTAGCCTGACAGCTATTATGACAGATGACAGCTCCCATCAGGTATGAGTTTTGATTATGTGATGGAAATAGCTTGTGTACAGACCATTACTCTTTTGTATATATACTTTTGGGTCTGAGGATTAGATCTTAAACTTAACAATATCAATTTTCATCAATTTTTATTCTTTATCATCTGTATTGATCTTAATCATCATTGTCATCATTATTAAACTTCTGAATTACTCCTAAACCTCTGAGAGTACACCCAAGGTTCAGATATCATAAATAAGTGAGTAGTTCATTTTGTGATATGACTAACAATAAATGTATCTCAAACATCATCAATATCACTAATACATATATTAACCTTGGATATTGGCCTTTGTATTTCAAGATATTAACATCAATCATTATCTCTAAACCAAACAAACTAGTATACAATTCTCCAAAGACTTTAAATCCCATTATTCTTTTCAACATACTTAGAAAACTTATAGAAAAAGTTATTAGCAAAAGACTTCAAATACAATTAATTGTGTTTAGCTTTGTGTACCCTTGAACCAATTAGAAGGTTTGAAACAACACTCCACTCTAGATACCAGCCTATATTTAATCTATCTAATTTATATCAGATAGGTTCAAGGTCTTTATACAAGTACTCTGGCTTTTTACATTATTCAATTTTTTCCATTGCTTAACTATCAGCTTCTTCTATTGATTTTGAACAAAGCTGAATTTGACCCAAGAATCTCTAGTTTCTTTTCCAATTATTTAATTAACAGAAAAATCCAGTATGTCTAGAATAAATTTGTCTCTTCTTACTTCAGGGCAGATGTAGATATAGGCTAATGTTCTGCTCTCTTTCTCATTTTATCTGTTCTCTATATCACCCCAATTTCTTATATTTTGAAGAAAAGAACTAAAAATCTTTTATCTAATATTTCTGTTTCTACTCTTTCTTTTATAGACAATAGTCCCTTTATTTTTCAGGAGAAAAGTTACAAAAAATCAAATGCAAATTTATTCTCTAGTTATATTTCCTCTCTTTTCAACAATTTAGTCTTATGATTAAACATAACAAATTAGAGCTTTTTTATTACTCTAGAGCTACTGAAAATTTTGATCCACTTCCTCTAGATCTAAGACTATTAAGAGAGCCCTTTATTTTTATTTCAACAAAGCCTTGTCTACTATCAAGAGTATGAAATCATTAAGATACAGAAGTTAAGAATGCTCATATTTGCACTCTTAACAAAATCTTTGACAATTTCCTCCTGAATCCAAACACCATTCTTGTAATCTCAAATAACAGTATCAATAATGTCACAACTTTGATATCACACATTTACTCTGGTTAAAATATCCTGTTCAAAACAATCCATTATGTAATTAATGTCACCTTTACTAAGGCAGAATTGTTCTTGATTAGATGTGGAATTAATTAAGCTGTTCAGGTCCAAAATGCTAAAAATATTATCATCATTACTGATACTATTTATACTGCAAGATAAATCTTTGATTCATCTTTTCATCTATATCAATTGCACTTCATTGCTATATCTCAAGATCTTAGAACTTTCTTTAACAAGAGCCTTAGCAACTCATTTTGGGATTGCCTTAGTAGTACTGACTAGCTTCCTTATTGACAAAGAGATCAAACAATTCAATATTAACCCTAGTTTTCCTTGTAAATTATTATGAGACTTTAACAAAAAAGAAAAATTCAATTCAATTCTACAAAATTGGCAAATGACATTTCAAGCTTTGAATTACAAAGGAAATAACTTTCTGGATCTAACTGATAATGATAACTTCTACACTAAGCCTATTTACATGAAGAATAGTACTTAGCTCAAACACTTTGAACACTTCAACATTCTATATGTACAAATATCTAGAGCTATTACAAATCATGCCTCTATAGGCAAATATCAGCTGAGGTTTTTCCCAGAACCCTTTAAATGCTTGTGTAGATCATATCCAATTGAATCAAAACATCATATCCTTTACAATTGTAGGAGATATAACAAATATTGGAATCTTAACAGAGAGTTGTTGAAGAATTTCATTACTTTTCTTGAATTTAATCCAGAAGTATTGTTCTTTCATAAAAAAATCACTTAATAATAGTATTACTGTTATTATTTAAATTAGTATTGTCTATAGTATTTTTTTTCTTTTTTTTATATCTCTTCTAGTATTTAAGTATATATATTGTGGATACCATGGTCTACTACTATGTTCTATATAATAAATTGTTGATTTTCTTTTTTAAAAAAGAATATAAACTATGTCTAATAATATCTATATTCTTGGGGGAGAGATGACATAGTGGAAGAGACCCCTGTCCATGTATATTATGCCTATTTCAAACCTACTTAAGGTTATGGGTTCAATTCCTTAGTAGTCCTTTGTGTTGGATAACTGCATAAAAAAGGTTAGGGTATTGATACTCTATACATAATTCCTCCTGTAGGCATGGACTGCCATTGTATTCCATGTAATAAATTGTTGACTTAAAAAAAAAAAAATCTATATTCTTCTATATTATAAGACGAGTATGTGAAAGACTTTAGGGTTAGGGTTAGTGGACAGAAATAGAACAGTAGTAATTATTAGTCTATAATGAAGGAAGAGCACATGACCTGGAAGTCATGTGACAGAGTCTAGAATAGTCTGGAAGGACTAACAGTCTAAAAGAATTGAGAGGAGTCTAGATCAGAGTTAGGGTTAGAAGTGATGTCAAGAGACATAAGTTTCTTATAGTATATATATGGTGCATACATGGTGACAGAGATTAAAGAGTATGATGTCAGGGCACATAGACATGGCATAGTAGCCTTGAGGTAGAAGCATGGTGGATGAGTAATAGAATGTAAGATAAACATATTGTTATAGTATGGACCACATTGTATTTATATAAATAGAGAAGCAATGCAGCAAGAGCTCCTTGTCAAGTTCTCTTGTAATTCCCACTACTAGATAGCCTTCTGTGAGCTTTGCTGAAGTAAGCAAACTACAAGTGCCATTTCAGAGAATAGTTACTACAACATTCTATATCTAATAATGTTAATATTATTTTATGTAACACATGATTATATGACTGTGACTGTCATATGTGATGGATATGTGATGGATATGTGACATAGCTTTATACTATGTAATAGTTTGTAATATTATACTAACCCTTAACTCTAAGTTTAAAAATAAGAAAATGAATAGAAAATAAAATAAAAATCAGAAGAGAAATAAAAATAAATAAAGTACACTGTTTTTAATAATTATTGACTGAGAAAATTGATTTATACCTATCTTCATGGAGTTCTTGATACTTCTTTGCATGCCATTTTCTGTTAAAATGATGTTTTCAAAACAAACATGTATTGTTATCTACTTGGTGGTTTTCTTTGTAATTGATACATTTAAAAGAGTGCAAGTAGAGATTGCTCTTTTTTATTTCAAGTCTGGAGGGATTAGTCTTAAAGTTTGTCTTACAACACTATACCATATTTCTGTAGTATTCTACTTTATGCAGACTATTACACTTGATATAATTGAATCTATGCACATAACACATAAAGATTATGTGCCCCATTTCTAACAATTATTGCATTAAGGAATACTAGAATTCATGTTTGTTTCTCAAATTATTACAATGTAGCTTTTTATGTTAAAATATCTGTTGATAAGGCCTTTAGCTTTATTATTGCTTTGAGAGTTCCATATGTTGAGCCAGATTACTGTTATATTAGATTTTGGAGATACTTGTCAGAATTGCAAAGTTTAGATAGAAGTTTTTTCTAATATCTCTTTCATTTTTCTTCTTATCTTGGGAACTGAATGTTAGAGTTTAGTATAATAGTCACACTATTACATCCATGGTCACAAGTCACATAATCATAGTGGAATTTGGTAGAAGGTTCTAGAACAATGATATCATAATATATATTGTATATATATTAACCTTAAGAATGGCATATAGTCATTTAGAGTAGAGTACAGACCATCAGTTGTTAGTATATAAGATAGATAGATTATACTAGAACTCCATTGAGTTTCCTTAT
>Ga0157358_1000642_pt1 | contig 14752 bp, 7 predicted proteins | sample AttcapACBM2_FD_111484 | JGI IMG/M metagenome (GOLD analysis project Ga0157358, IMG submission 111484) | Fungus gardens microbial communities from leaf cutter ant in Botucatu, State of São Paulo, Brazil - Atta capiguara ACBM2 | ecosystem: Host-associated > Fungi > Mycelium > Unclassified ...
AATCACTTTAACCCTAATCCCAGAGTTCTAAAAATAGAAAGTGTAAAATAATTTGAAAAATAGAAAATGAAAATAAAATAAAATAAAATTGAAGTCCATTATTCTTATTTCTTACAGACATGTATTATCCATACTATCTGACATTATCATCTCTAGAACCTTCTATGTTGTTTCATTGCATCATGTGAGCATGTGACATCACATTTTATCTTCTTCACCTATATTCAAATAAAGAAAAAGAAAAAGAAACTCAAAATAAAATAAAGAAAAGAGAAAATAAAAATAGAATAAAACCAAGTCCATCATTCACAACTCTGACATATTATTGAATATGGGAAAACTGAAGTCTTTTATTTTTCTAAATCATATAGAGTATTCAATCTTCCTCTTCTCAATCTTAGTCATCATAGAGGTTTTGTTCTTTGCTCCAAAGACACTTGGTATTATCTTGGGTTTATGTTTGATAGAAAGCTTTTATTTCAACAATATATCAAATTCTATTCAAATAAAGCTCTATTAACTGTCAAGTGCATGAAAATGCTCAGGAACTCTATGCAGAGCTTACTCCATAACAACATCATGTGACTGTAACTGATGTGTGACAATTTGTGATAGTGACATGTAACATTATACTACTTCCAACCCTAAGTCTTGAATAAGAAAATAAAATAAAAATAAAAATAAAAATAAAAAGGAAAATAAAATTTATTAAGTCTATTATCTTCAACTCTGACAAAAAGATAGTAGAAGAATCTAGAATAACAAGTTAACAAGCATAGTTATATTTACCTTATAGTAATAGTATAGTAGACTTATGAATGATATATATACTTTAGAGCAGAGTTATTTATTGATAGCATAGACTATTTAACATTAGTATATATAGTATAGCAATATATTAGAGACTTCTTATTGAATTTTTTGTAATCTCCAAAAATACCTTCTATATAGAACTTGCATACTCTATATTACTCTTTATAGAATTACTAGTATACACTCTCAATAAGCTCAGAAAGATGTAAAGAAGAGTTTCTTTATAGATTTTAGATACTTTTTACACATCTTCTACTCTGGAAATTAAAGCTATAGCTAGCTTAGTTCTCATCTATCTTAGGATTTCTACTCTCCTAAACAACCATACTATTATTTGAAAGCAGACATGTTGAAAATACTAATTTTCATAGTCTATCATTGGAAAATATGACTTCTAAATAATAACTGAAAATCAAAAGTTTTGTTGTCAATGCCAACAATTGTCTTAATAGAATCTTTTTCATATTTGATTCTCTCAATAGTGAATTCTCTCCTAGTTCCCAATTAGTTAATACTTTTTCTAGTTATTTTTCATTTTACTGAGAAAATCATAGAAACAAAGAAAGCAAGGTTGCTTATATTCACAAACTTGATAAAAAAGTTCTTAACACTTTGTCTAATTCCAAATCTGTTGATGTTAGCATCAAGAACAATGTTGCTACATTGATTGTGTACATCTATTTGTGTTCAAATCCTATCAATGAATTAATATATCATGTAGTTAGCATTACTCTTATAAAAGCCAAATTGTTCACTATTAGGTATGGTATCAACTAGGCTATTCAAATCTCAGAAGTCTCTTATATAGTCATTATCACAGATACTATATATGTGGCTTATCAAATTTTTGATTTATTGATCCATTTTTATCAACATCAATCAATAGCTATATCCAAAGATTTCAAGGAATTATTTAATAAGCACTTCTCAAACTCTATCAAATTTTGGGACTGCTAAAGTAATAACAACTAGCCTTTTCACTCTATAGTTGATAAAGAGACAAAAAAATTCAACTTCACACTCTATTCCCATATAAATTATTTTGGGATTTTGACAAAAAGAGTGAATGCAACAATATCTTAAAAACTTGGAAAATGACTTTTCAAGTGTCTGATGCTAAAGGCAGACAATTCCTTGACCTATTAGACAATAATCTCCATCCTATAGAATCTTTGTACACCAAAGAAGGTTCATGGATTAAGTACTTTGAACACTTAAACTCTTTATGCATAAGAGCTACAAGAGCTATTATCAATCATACTTCTATAGGAGAATACTGTCTTTGTTTCTTTCCAAAAAAGAACTTCAGTTGCTTATGCAAAAGCTATCCAATAGAGTTGAAATGCCATATTTTCCATAATTGTAAGAGATTTAATAATTATTGGAATCTGAGGAGAAATACAATTAGTTATTTTGTGTTATTTATAGAATTCAACTCAAATGCCTTCTTCTTCAGTGAAGGCATTACATAGCAGAGTAGCCTCTGCTTGTGTAGTAGTTATAATATTTGTTTTCATTTTATTCTCTTTTATATTATCTTTTTTCTTCCTTTCTCTTTTTTTATTTTATTTCCATGTTGTCTGTTCCTATATAATATAGTTACAAAGTAGCTACCATGGTCTGTCTATATGCTCTGTATAATAAATTGTTGATTTAAAAATAGAAAAAATGATATATTACATGGTACATTACTAGAATATATAATAAAACACATATTAGGGTGACTGAATAAAGTCTATGGGGTTTTAGTAGAGTTGTTTCTTCAGAAAAAATGTAAGGATATGCTAATCAAATACAAGCTATCTTCAAAAACCTAAAAGTATTAGAGTTGAAGACAGTTTTTTCTTTCTTATTTTTATTCTCCTTTTTATTTATTTTCTTTATTAGGGCTTAAGATTAGAGGCTGGGAGAGAGATGGCATAGTGAAAATAACCCCTATTTTACATGGATTATGCCTACCTCAAGCCTACTTGAGATTATAGGTTCAATTCCTAAGTAATCCTTCATGTTGGGAAACTGCATATGTAAGGTTAGGGTTGATAAACTGTAAATAATCTCTTGTAGGCATGAACTACCACTGCATCCTGTGTAATAAATTGTTGATTACAAAAAAAAAGATTAGGAGTTAGTGTAATAAAGAATATAACACTGGTTATAAAGTAGTCATATATATCATAGTCATAGGGCATACAATCATGTGATATAGAAAAGATTGTAGAAGATTCCAGAATAGATATTGAATATAGTTTATATCTTGTTATTTGAGATCTGATAATGGTCTCTTGGAAGTCTAAAATGAGTAATTATGTATCATCTAAGAATACAGAATGCAAGAGTCAGAATAATCTTTGGCTTTAACTTGTGTGCTATGCCTCTACAAATTGTACTAGTTACATATTTCAGATGAGTTGCTTAGGATATAACTAATAGATAAGTCTACTAGAAGATGAGAGATGTGTTATTACTAATACTGGAAGTTAGTAATAGTTTTAGTTGATTTTCAGAATAAGACTTACAGTGTAAACTACTGGCTTATATACTAAGTATACTACTTAGAATAGTTATCTAAAAATAAAAACTGCTAAATGTTATTCTAGTTTTTTGTGATCTTCAAATGTCAGGGATGAAGATTCATGAAGTTAATAAGAGTCTAGTAAAAACATCTGAGATATAATAAAGACAAGTGATTTGTATCAGAAGAGATTAGGGAGTGTAGATAAGGAGAGAGATATTATCCATAAGTTAAAACAGATATAGCCAGATCAGAATATAATAACAGATAGTATTATATAGCATAGTTACAATATGTTAGTCTTATAGAGTACATAGACCTAAAGATAGGTTAGTTATAGTATATGTACAGACTATGGTCTATAATATATAAGATAGATTAGTGTTATAAGACGAGAGTGTGGACAAACTTTGGCTAGGGTTAGGGTTAGCCAAACATAGATAAGATAGTATTTTATTAGTCTACAATGGAAGAGAGATAAGAGATAGGCACATGACCTGGAAGTCATGTGATAGAGTCTAAAGCAGTCTGGAAGGACTTATAGTCTAGAAGGATCGAGAGGAGTCTAGATCAGAGTTAGGGTTAGGAATGATGTCAAGGGACATGAGTTCCTTATGGTGTACACATGGTATGCACATGTACAGCAGAGATTAAAAGTATGACATCAGGGCACATGTAGGAAGCATGGTGGCCTTAAGAAAAACACATGTGGATGAGTAATAGGACATGAGGATGATGCATAGACATAAGGGCAGGTTAATATTGTTGTAGCATAGACCACGATATATTTATATAAATAGAAGAGCAATACAGCAAGGGCTCCTTGTCGAGTTCTCTTGTAATCCCCACTACTAGATAGCCTACTGAGAGCTTTGCTGAAGTCAGCATATCATGAGTGCCGTTCTGGCAAGTGGTTGCTACAACAATTAGTTTGTAATGGGAATTTCATTAAGTTTTCTTGTATAAACTCTATATAAGGTTCTTTTTTTGATTTAACTCTATGTTAGACTTGAAGATGGTGGACTTGTTTCTTTTCTATTTTTCTCCTATTATTATTTAGTTTTTCTTATTTTTTCTATTTTTTCTCATTTTAGACTTAGTTGAGGGAAATAATGTAATTGTTATAACTTAAGTTCTTGAGTAAAGACAAAAGAACTTGATAGAGTTCCAAGTACAAGATAGTCTATCTTATATACTATAGACTGTGGTTCGTGTGTACACTACAACTAACCTACTCTAAAGTACATATGCTTTCTATAAGGTTAATATGTTATTGTTATGTTATATAATATTACCTATTTCAAAACCTTCTATATCCTTTTTTGTGTTATATGATCATGTGATCTGTGACAGTGACAGGTATTATGCTTATATCACATGTGATATCACCTCACACCCTTTGTCTATGTTAAAGATAAAGAAAAGTAAAAAAAATAAAGTAAAAGGACCTAAAAATAAAATAGAAGGGAAACAAAATCAAAACTAAGTCTACTATCTACAACTCTGATAGTAATGTCACAAGTTGGTTACATATGTCACAGTCACAGTTACAACATCATGTAATATATTAAAGAATCTAGAAGAATAATATTATATTATAGTTAATAGCTAAAAAAACAAAAGAGACAGAAAAAAGACAGAAAGTAGTTTTAAAACTCAGATATGGGTTCTAACTAGAGGTGGCTAAACTACTCTTGTTTGATAGGGATATAGAAAAGATAGCTAGATTTGTAATAGTATATAAATTGTATATCAGAATAAGAATAAGAAAAAAAGTAGAGGAGCAAGTATAGTGAATCTTGATATATATACAGAGATGATTAGTAGATATTTGGAAGGAAAATATACTAGAAAACCTAGAATTGGAGGAATTAAAGTTTAAACCAGTAAAGAAATGTTTAACAAAATTAAAGAAGTTTGGAGAAGGAAATGATGAGTTGGTAAAGATAGTATATTGTGGCAACCACTAGTGACAAATATTAATAGTAATACAAGAAGTAAATCTCTTAGTAGGATATTGTTGTGGGGATTACAAGAGAACTTGACAAGGAGTCTTTGCTGTATTTCTATACTATTTATACAAAGTCCTTATACTTTGTGCTAATGATAAATAGCCCTATCCTAATGTCCATATGTAGTTTATGCTTCTACCATATATCAACCTTATGTTTTCCATAAGAACACCATACTATATATATATGCCCTGATATCATTCTTTTAGTCTTTTCTTTTCCAGTTCTTTCTTTTAGAGTCTAGGTCTATGACCTCGCATCATGTGACTGCAGTCACATGCCTCTTTATTATCGAAATAAAAGAAAAAGAAAAAGAAAAGAAAAATCCAAAGAAAAGAAATATTAAATCAAGAAAAATAAATAAAAGAAAAGAAAAATATTAGTGTTTAAGTGCACTATAATATAGCAAAGCTCAAACAAGTGAAATAATGTTTTTAGACTATGGACAAATTTGTTCAAATATTCAAACAAGTAGCAGAAGATAGCAGATATGAAGAAAGAGTGCTAACTGAAGAATTTAAGAGAGAAATGAGTGGTGTTATTAGATATAAGCTTATAAAAGCAGAATATCTCTCTCAAGGCATTAAATAATAGTATGAAAGAAGAAAGAAAAGAAATTAAGAGGAAAAATTCAAATACTAAGACAAACTATAATTATAAATATAAAAAATGAGTTCAGACAATGCTTGGTTTTATCTTGGGTCTAGTCTAGAAAGAAAGAGTTTTAGTAGATATCAATAAGGCTTGTTCTAATAGAAGGAGTAGAAAGAACAAATATAGTTAATGTTATTCAAGAACAGATTTAGAATAGTCTTTAGCTTCAGCCTGTATACTGTATCTCTATAAGTTACATAGATCATATATTTTGAAAGATGTCAGGAGTATAGTATGAAGTATATATATAGTACCAGCCAGATGTCAAAGCTAAGCTTAACATTACACACTTTTAGTATAACTGGTTCAGTGGCTAGTCTATTCCTAACAAAAGAGAACTTAGAGACTTAGAGTTTTAGAAGCATTGGAAAATAGTATGTTATTACCAACATTAGAAAAGAGTGTTAGTTTTAGTTAATTTTCAAAATAAGACTAATTATCATAGTATGCTTAAACTTTATATTTATATATTTTTCTTTGATTTCTTAAACAATGAAGAGATATGTGACTGTGATTACATAATGAATCACATAACATTATGTTATAGATCAAAACTTAGAAAAAGAGGCTAGAAAAATAAGATATATATTTATTGTTAGCATAGACTATGAACTACTTATATAAACTTATAAGACTACTTAGTATACTATTAACTATCTTAGTTAGTGGTTATTACACCACTAATATAGTGTAAACTACTAGTTTATATACTAGGTATATTACCTAGAGTAGTTATCTAAAATAGAGACTATTAAATGAGTTACTCTAGTTTGCTAGTGATTTTTAGATATTAAAGATAGGAGTCTATTATCAGAATTACAAACAATAGACTTCATTTTTATTTCTCATTTTTAATTATTTTTAATTATTTTCCATTCTGAAACTTAAAGTTAGAGTTAGTGTAATGTTATAGGTAACTGTCACAAAATATCACATTAGTCACAAGTCACATAATTATATGTTATAATGGAATATGGTAGAAGTTTTTAAAAAGAAATAATGTTACTACAACATATTTGATATATGTTAATCTTAAGGATAACATATGTTCTTTAGGGTAGGTTAATGGTATTGTAGCATAGACTAGTTTACTAGTGTATATAAAGTAAACAAGTTTGTACTAGAAACTCTATTGAGTTCTCTTGTATTGACCTAATACAAGGTTTTCTTTCTTATCTCAACTCTTAGAGGTTTAAATTATAACATCCATGAAGTTTGACAAAGAGCTAGCAAGGACATCTAAGAGGGAATAGAGAGAGGTAATCTGTACTGGAAGATGTTAGAGAGTATAGATGAGAGAGAAAGCATTATTTGTAGTTTGGAATGAATAGCCAAAATAGAATGTGCCAGTCATAGTAAATTTACAATATTAGTAAGCAGAGTTTGTATTCAAATAAGACTCATATGCTATAAAGGTGGAATAAGAAAGGAATTGCTATAACTATGAAAGATTTGGGCATATGACAAGATATTATAGAAATTAGAGATTTGTAGAATAAAGAACAAGAATGTTATGACCTAAGTCCTTAAAGTAAGACAAAAGATACACTCTTGTGTTGGGTAATATAAGAGAATTTGATAAAGTTCCAAGTACAAACTAATCTACCTTATATAATACAAATCATAGTCTATACATAACTAATCTACTCTAAAGTATATTGTCACAAACTTCATTCAGCTTGTATCTCCACAACCAGTAGACTGATTTTCACAAACTAAGTTGTGCTGTAAAGCTTCAAATAAGAGCTATCTGCACATATGTGGGATATACAAAAGCAATAACAAATGACTGAGATATCAGGCCATCAGTAGCTGTAAAAGCTTTGTTTGCTAATATCTCATGAACAGCTGAATGTATTTGCATGATTGAACTTGCATTGGAAAGTACTTATCAATCAGTTTACAGCAATATATGATATGTCTCAAAGCAATAAGTATTGGTAGAGATATAAGCATATCAATGTAGTGACATAATTAGTTACCTTCTAAAATTAGCCTGACATCTGTTATGACAGATGACAGCTCCCATTAGGTATGAATTTTGATTATGTGATGGCAACAGCTTACGCACAGACTATTACTTTTTTATATATATACTTCTATGTCTGAGAATTAGACCTCAGACTTAACAACATCAATTTTCATCAATTTTCATTATTCATTATTCTTTATTATCTGTATTGATCTTAATCATCATTGTCACCATTATTAAACTTCTGAATCACTCCTAAACCTCTGAGAGTGTACCCAAGGTTCAGATATCACAAATAAGTGAGTAGTTTATATTGTGATATATATGTACTTTTTATAAGGCTAATATTATTACAATTGGTATCTCATGTTCTACAGGTGGTTACTTCATGGACAACAGGTGTTGAAGTTCATTTGTATTATGACTTAATAATTGGCTGCACCATATGTTAACAATATATAGGATCAATTAGTATCTCATGTACTTCTCATGTTTCTTGACTTATTTCCTTACTTTTGACATATATATTACTTATTGTCAATAGGTATATATAGCTGTAAATACTCTCTTGTATTCTTACACTTTACTAATTGATCATATTTTTGTTATAACTCAAAGATCTTAAAGTTGATCAATAAAAAGAACCTTGTATTAGGATTAATATAAAAGAACTCAATAGAGAACTCTGTACAGGATTGTCTACCTTATATACCTAAGACTACTGGTTTATGCTTTTATTACTTTAGCCTACCCTAAATGACCATATGTCTGTCTTAAGGTCAACTTGTGTTGAACATATTGTATGATGTCATTTCTTTTAGAATTTTTTACTATCTTTTATCATGACATGTGATCATGTGATTGATCTGGACACTGGATCTTATCTTGTGACAATTTGTGACTATAACATGTAATATCATACTAAATCCTAACTCTAGATCTCAAAAATAGAAAATAAATCAAAAATAAAATAAAATTGAGAAAGAAAATAAAATAAAATTGAGTCTACTGTTTGCAACTCTGACAATTCTCTTCTCTACTCAAATATTTGTCTAAGTTGCAACCTAAGCCAAGTTAAAGGTTGTAATATTTGATAAAGCATTACTAGGCTCACCTTATATTATAGCATAGCTCATAGACAAGAAATGAGACAATAATATTGTGGTAGTATCTATAGACAGAAAGATGGATTAACATTAAGAAAACAATATTGAGACATCATCAAAACAATTGGAATTATTAAGAATTACTGAAGAAGATGCCTTGGAAAGAACAACAGAAACAGAAACAATAGACATAATATCAACAGCACCAGTACTAGTAGTACACAAAAAAACAGAGCAGATAGTTATGCCTAAAAGTATGGTTCTAGACCCAGAATGGTTTGATGGTAACTAGATGAAATTTCAAGACTGATAAAGAGGAATACAATTGTTCTTTAAGAGTAACAGAGTTATAATAACAGACAACAGGATTACAGCAATCCTAGTCTGACTTAGAGGGGGTATTACAGGCATTTATGCATAGAAGAAACCAAATTAGATAGAAGATAAAGAAGACTTCCAAGATTGGGATAACTTTGTCAGAGAAATCAAAACAGTGTTTAGTAACAAAAGTAAGATAGCAGATGCTAAATGGAAGATAAAAACATTCAAGCAGAGCAAGAAGCGCATTGCTGACTTTATAATTGAATTCAAAGCACTAGCAATAAAGGCTAAAACAGATGACATACATACAATCTTCTTATTAAAAAAGAATATCAGGACAGACATTATCAAAACAATACTAGGATATCTACCAATGACAGTATCAGAGATGCTCAGAGAGTAGAAGGTAGCAATCATATCAGTTGATCAAGAATATGAATTTATAAAGGAAGAGGTATATTTATGGATATTGGGAAGGCTAAAAATAATTTTGACAAAAATAAAAGACCAAAGTGTTTTAATTGTAATACATATAAATATATGGCAAAGAAATGCTAAAGGCCAAGGAAAAAAAGAAAAACAAGGAAGTACTACAAGTACAACAAAGTAGAACACATTGCAAAGGACTGCATATCAGAATAAATAAAGTACTGAAGTATTCAAGAAGAATCAGATGAAAAAAGCAATGATAAACAAAAGAGTTTTGTCAGAGGTTTGGAATAGGTATAATACAACAAAATTCTGTATCTAATAATTCCCAGAATCAATATATTATTTCAAATCAACAAAACAACAAAGAAAGGGAATTAAATATGCAAAACAACATCAAAATAGCAAATAGAAAGAAACTTTGGTTACAGGTACTAATAGACTTAGAATATACTTATACAAGGATCAAAAAATAGCTAGTAAAAAAAGGAAAAATTAAAATGAAACCAGCAGTTTGACAAGAAAAGACAAAACTTACAAGAACTAAAGGCAGAAGACAATGTGTGGTTGAAAGCCAAGAATATCCAGTTAAATTGACTCTTAAAGAAGCTGGACCAGAAAAGATATAGATCTTTTAGGATCTCAAAGGACATTAGTCAAGAAGTATTTCAGCTAGAGTTACTAGAAGAATGGACAATTTATAATGTATTCAACAAAGACCTGATGACACAATGCAGGAAACCACAGTTCAAAGAACAATTTATAGATTTAGCTCCACCACCAGATATTATAATAAAGAAGAAGAATATGAAGTGGAAGAAGTACAGAACTATATAAAATAAGGATACAGTATACAATTCTTAGTATACTGGAAAGGATATGAAAATAAGCACAATCAATAAATAGCTGAAACAGGGTTACTACATGCTAAGAAGGTGATAGAAGACTATTGAACAAGGATTTTAGGTCAAAACCTATAAAAGAGGGAAGTAAAACTTCAATTTGACATTTCAAGTTACAACAATATTAGAAAATCTGCTCTAATAGCTTAACAATTTATTACTACTCTTATTTTTTCCAACCCATATGTTTCTTGCAGCATTAACAATATGAATCTTATTATCACATTAAATAATGAAAGGATGAAGAAGTACTACAAAATTATTAAGAGATTGGAAACTATGGCTGATATTTAACTTCAACTACAAAATATAATTCAACTAGCAGAAGTTGTAAACACATAATTGGCAGAGATTGAAACTACTATACTACAAGCTAGCAATACATATAAGAAGTAAATAGGAGAAGACATATTCAGCATATCCAAGAGTCTACAGAACATTATTCAAGAAGATATGGCAAAACAAGCACATTATATTCAAGTATAACTAGCTGATAAATTGGACAGATATAAAGGAAAAGGGAATCATCAAGTAGAAGAATATATAAAGATAATCCAAAATACATGTCAAGACATATACTAAGACATACTACAACTAATTATTGTCAATAAAGAGAAACACAAAGAAGACATGGTACAAGATAAAGAAGTATTTTTATATAAACCATATGACATATAATCAAAGTCAAACAGGCTAAAAACCTCTAAATCTAAATTCATATAAAACAAAGTTGACAACTTGGAGAAAGCTATGAAAATGTTACAATTGTTATGATTGATGCTTTATGTTTTCAAGATAGTTTGTTCATGAACAGCAAGTGTTAGAATATAATATAACTCAATGATTGGCTGCACTATGCATTAGTAACATGTATGATCAGTTAGCACCTCATGTAGTAGTTAAGACTCTATCATGTTTTCCTCATTGTTTCCTTATTTCCTACATATGTATTATATATGGTCTTTAGATATATATAGCTGTAGATACTATCCTGTATCCTTATACTTTACAAATTAACTCAATCCCTCATTCTTACTCAAGTCTTTGTCTAAGTTGCAATCTGAGCCAAGCTAAGCTCATAATATTTAGTAAAGCATTACTAGGCTCACCTTGTAAAAAAAGAGTATATAGTGGTTAAACCACTGGAACATTTACAGTTTTAAACTGTTAGGAAGACAAATTGATACTTGTGGTGTAACCTATAGACAGCAGAATGGATCAACATCAAGAAGATGACTTAGAAGCATTATTAGGACAATTGAGATCATTGAGGATTACTAAAAAAGACATCTCAAACAAAACAACAAAAACAGAGACCACTAACAAAATATCAACAGCACCAGCAGTACAGAATAAACAAGCAGTTATACTAAAGAGTATGGTCTTAGATCTAGGATAGTTCAATAAGGATAGGACAAAATTTGAAGACTAGTAGAGAGAAATCAGATTATTCCTCAAGAGCAACAGAATAACAGGAACAGATGATAGGATAACCATAATCTTAGCCCAACTTAGAGAGGGCATAGCTGGTATTTATGCTCAGAAGAAGCTAGATCAGCTTAAAAAAGAAATAGATATCCAGGATTGAGATGAGTTTGTTAGGGAACTTGAAACAACATTCAGTGACAAGAACAAGACAGCAGATGTCAAATGGAAGATAGAAATGTTCAAGCAGAACAAGAAATAAATTGCCAATTTTATAATTAAATTCAAAGTATTATCCATGAAGACTGAAACAGATGATTTACATGCCATATTCTTATTAAAAAGAATATCTGAATGGATATTATAAAGACAATACTAGGATATCCATTGATGGCAGTACCAGAAATGCTTAGAGAATGAAAGATAGCAATCACCTCAGTAGAATAAAGATATGAATTCATGGAAAGCAGACAAGACTACAGAACAGAAACAAGAACAATATATAAAGAAAGAGGTATATTTATGGACATTGGGATAGCCAAAGACAATTTCAACAAAGACAGAAAGCCAAAGTGCTTAAACTGCAATATATATGGACATATGACAAAAGATTGTTAAAAGCCAAAGAAAGAAAAAGAATCACAGTATATAGGATGAATCAGATAACAAAAAAGATAATACATAGAAGGATTTTGGAGAAGATTCCAAGTAAGTATAGTACAAAGGACCAATGTATTTAATGTTCAATATTGATATGTTATTCTAAACCAACAGAACAACAAAGAAAGAGAGCTAAATGTGCAAACAAAAGTCAAGACATAAAATATAAAGAAATTACAACTATAAGCATTAGTAGATTCCAGATGCATATATATAGGAATCAATGAACAATTGGTTAAAAATGAGAACATCAAGATGGAACCAAGAATAGAGAAGGAATATAATTTGTGCTACTTAAGATAGATATCAACAGATATAAAGAACAAATTGACATTGCAGTAACAGACTTAAATAGCACAGATATGTTCTTAGGATATGACTGATGTCAAAGATGAAAGCAGTGGACTTAATTTATTTTCCTTTTCTTTTCTATTTTCATTTTTCTTTTGATTTTCTTTTCCATTTTCTATTTTTAGAACTAGGGTTAGGGTTAGAGTGACAATATCACACTGTCACACATCAGTTACATCAGATAACATGGTCACAAGTCATACAATGCATAGAAGGAGATAGAAGATTCTGGAAAGATAATGTCATACAATATGTGCAATACATCCTTAAGGCTAATACATGGCTGTTTAGGGTAGGTTAGAAGTAGCTAGCATGGACCATGGGGATTTAGTATATAAGGTAGACTATCTTGTACAGAGTTCTCTATTAAGTTCTCTTGTGTTAACCCTAATACAAGGTTCCTTCTCTTGATCAACTCTGAGATTTTGAGTTTGTAATAACTGACTAGTTAAGCATAACCCAGAAGTAAACTGGACCTTAGGAATGATACAGTTTATGAGATGTCTGAAGACATACAAAATACAACATAGGGATATATTATTTAGAACAAGAAGAATATAGCCAATGGAAAATCAGAATAAAGAACAACAAGAAATAGGAAAGGAACTAGATTTGACAAACTCAAAAGATCTCCTAAAGTACATTTGACCATTCATACACCTATTCAACAAGAAAAAGTTCAAAAAGTTACCTAAATAATGAGAATAGGATCATGAAATTAATTTAACAGAAGATACACCCAAAAAACTCAATGCAAAAGCCTATACCATGACTATCAAAGAAGACAAAGTGTTAAATCAATGGCTAGATAAACAACTCAAAGCAGGGTTAATTGTGGAATCAAGTTTATGATATATGGTACTATGTTTTTACATCCCAAAGAAAGATAGATCACTATGATTAGTACAAGACTATAGGAAATTGAACCAACACATAATAAAGGACAAAATGCCACTACTCTTAATTGGAGAAGTAATTGACAAGTTGAAAGAGATAAAATACTTTAACAAGTTAGATCTTATATGGGGTTATATCAATGTACAAATTAAGAAAGGAGACAAATGGAAAGTAGTTTTTTTGACAAATAAAGGCCTATTCAAATCTAAAGTGATATATTTTGGATTATGCAATTTGCTAGGAAAATTTTAAAGGATAATGAATAATATTTTCTGAAAGTTATTACATGAAGGAGTACTAGCAAACTATATAGACAACTTTGTGATATCTGCCAAAACAAAGAAAGAACTAGAGGAACAAACAATTCACTTTTTAAAGATAGTAGAAAAGTGTTATGGGACGCTTTGGACATGAACAATTTTTATTTTCTTTTTCTTTTATTTTCTGACTTTATAAGGATTTTGTTTTCTTTTTCTTTTTCTTTTGGACGATGAAGAGGCACGTGACAAGGAAGTCACATGACAGGTCACATGATGTGACGTCATAAGCCTAGAATCTGATGGAAGGGTCTGGAAGATGATGTTAGAGCACCTGGAGTATACATGGTGGCCTTGAGTAAGAAGTGAGGCGAGCATGAGGTTAAAGCATGGACATAAGGGCAGGGTTATTTATTAGTAGCACGGACCATGAACCCTTTG
>Ga0157358_1000643_pt1 | contig 14749 bp, 9 predicted proteins | sample AttcapACBM2_FD_111484 | JGI IMG/M metagenome (GOLD analysis project Ga0157358, IMG submission 111484) | Fungus gardens microbial communities from leaf cutter ant in Botucatu, State of São Paulo, Brazil - Atta capiguara ACBM2 | ecosystem: Host-associated > Fungi > Mycelium > Unclassified ...
AAGGCAAAGTCTTGAGAAAGGATAAGGGATGGTAGAATTGGTAAAGCGTAAGGATACATGAATGTATCTATGCTATTTATACAAGTCCATAGTTCCATAATGTGACATATATGAGGATTAAAACATAAGGAGACCACAAGGATAAAGCAAGGTAACAACACCTTCTATATGAGGCGCTGATTGAGACTACATGTGGTGCAGCCGATCATATCGTCATACCCTTTACCCATATCTATGCTATCTCCAGGAGGCATCGATCGTAACAGTTATCTTCTAAAATTAGCTTGACAGCTGCTATGACAGATAACAGCTCCTATCAGATATGAGTTTTGATCATATGATGGAAATAGCTTGCACATGGACCATTACTCTTTTATATATATACTTTTGTATTTGAGAATTAGATCTCAGACTTAACAACATTAATTTACATCAATTTTTATCTTTTATTATCTGTATTGATCTTAATCATCATTGTCATCATTATTGAACTCCTGAATCACTCCTAAACCTCGGAGACTATACTTAAGGTTCAAATATCATAAATAAGTGAGTAGTTCATTTTGTGATAGGTACACTTAAGCTAATATATTTTATTTTTATTTTTTCTTTATTTCTTGAATAATGAAGAGGTACATGTCATAAGCCTAGAATCTAAGAGAAGAAGCTAAAAAGATAATACTAAGGTACATGTCAATAGTATATTCACCTTATAGAAGATATATGGACATTAGGATAGGGTTATTTATTATTAGCACAGACTATATATACTTGTATAAATAGTATAGAAAAATATCAGGGACTTCTTGTCAAGTTCTCTTATGATTCACATGAGATACTTTTTATTGAGTTTATCTTAGTAATGCTATTGGTTTTTGTAACCAGTAGTTGTTACAACACTACTGCAAGTGAGACAATACTATCAAACTAGTCATAGATGCTGAGCTCAAGACATTATAGATATACTCTTTGTCTTTTGTAAAACAATTAAAGCTGGATATATTCATTGCCAAGAATCTCCATATAAGATAAATTCAATCTTCAAAGTTTCCTATGGCTATTCCAGTCTTCTTTATCAAGAAAATAATAGCTCTCTTTAGTAAGTACAAAATTATAGGACTCTCAATGTAATAACTATTAGGAACAAGTATCCACTCTCTCTGATCTCTGAACTAGTTACTAAACTCCAAGAAGCTTATTACTTCACTAAGCTAGATGTTCATTGGAAATTTAACAACACTTCCATCAAGCCTGGTAATAAGCAGAAGATAGTCTTATACATAAACTATAAAATTTTCAAATCTTTGATAATATTCTTTTATATGACAAATAACCTTGTTATATTTTAGACCATAATAAATAATATCTTTCAGAATCTTATAGTAGAAGATATCATGATAGTGTATCTGGACAATATTCTAATCTTCACTCAAATATTAGAAAAACATTACAGAGCTATCTACAGGATAATAGAGGTCTTAGCTAGACACAAACTGTTTCTGTATTCTGAGAAGTGCAAATTTGACAAATAGTGGATTGAGTACTTAGGTTTAGTTATTTTAAAAGATCAAGCTGAAATAAATATCATAAAGATAGCTTGTTACAAATAAAGACTCAAAGTGTCAAGTCAATAAAAAGAATCTTGTATAGAATAGAGTTATAAGGTTTTAGTATTTACTCAAGAGATAGTATGGTAGCTATTAAACAAACCAGACTTAGTAAAGTGTTGTGAAATGCCTAACTATTTGATGCTCTAGCTTTTATGTGCACAAAGGTGACTTGGTAATAACAAAAACATGCTATAATATAGTTCTCCAGAGAAATATAGAGAATAGGATGTTATCTACTCATAAAAGGGGTAGATATACTAAATTCATACTATAAAGTGATGTTATTTGCTTGAAAAAAGAATAGGGATACTAACAAGAACCCAAGATCAAGATATTAAAGAAAGAATAGACTAGAAAGTGACTTACAAGTAGAAGTAACTGGTAAAAATACTAGAAAAGAAAAAAATTGATACTTACAAGCAGAAAAAAAATATTAGGCCAATTTTGGATTGTAAATAGAAAAAAAAACCATGTGCTCTCAAGACCTCATAAGTATTCCTTATTGTTTTAGGTTCTATTTTCTATTTTCATTCCCTGTATTTTTAAATTAATATATAAGCTACAAGTGGAGAAAAATAAAAGATAAAATTTTCATCTAAATTCTCCCACTCATGAGTGTTTCAATTGTTATTTCTTGAGTGAGAATTGTTAGTATTTATAATCAGTCATAAGATTTGACTTAAGAGATATCTTTGGAGTATATTATCTGGAATAGATAGTGTTATGGTAGGCTCTCAAGAAACTATCCAATCTATTCACTATATTTTCTAAGAGAGCTTGTTATACAATATAAGGTTCATTGTTTAAGAGTATACTAGTATAAAAACATATTTGCAAGTAAATGTTCTTTATCTATTCCCCTTATTTCTATCTCTTCTATATATTTCTAATACTAAGCTTGTTATCACAAACTTCATTTAACTTGTATCTTCATAACTAGTTAAATGATTCTTACAAACTAAGTTGCACTGGAAAGCCTCAATAAAGAGCTATTCACATATATGTGGGATGTACAAAAGTAACAACAGATTACTAAGATATCAGACTATCAGTAACTACAAGTTTCATTGGCTATTATCTCAAGGAAAACTGAATGCATTTCCATGATCAAACTTGCATTGGAAAGCACTCATCAAACTGTCTCTAATAATATATCATATATTATATGAAGTTTAGTATTCATAGAGATACAAGTATATTAATGTAGTGATATAATTAGTTATCTGTTAAAATTAGCCTGATATCTGTTATAACAGATAACAGCCTTACCAGGTACAAGTTTTGATCATGTGATAGAAACAGCATACACACAAACTATTACTATTTTGTATATATACTTTTATATCTGAGAATTAAATTTCAGATTTAATAATATCAATTATTATTTATTAATTACTATTCTAAATCTCTACCCTAATATTTGAAAACTATACAGACTAAAAATAACTTGCTTACAGTCTTCATTTCTAGATAATTATCTTAGATAAAATACTTAGTATATAAGCTAGTAGTTATACTGTAAATCTTATTCTGAAAATTAACTACTATTTTCTAATGTTGGCAACAGCACACCTTCTTATATTCTGGTGGACTTATTTTCTACAAATCATTCTGAGTAGCTCTTTCAAAATATGTGACCAGTATAACTAATAAAGGTATAGTATATAAGGTAAAGTTAAAGGTTATTTTGACATTTGTATTTTACATATCTAGATAACACATACTTACTAATCTAACTTCTAGAAGCTTACTAATAAGTTTTGGATAACAAGGTATAAACCATGTCTGACAGTTGTGTAGATTAGTATCAGAGTTAAAGATGATAGACTTTGTTTTTCTTTTTATTCTTTCTCATTTATATTTACAATGATTTAGACAAAAAACTAAAGAAGGTACATATTCTCTGGAATACTAGTCCAGGTCAAAAGCTGTTTCTAACTCCAGTTTGTATACTACTGATGTTAAAGCTGAAAACAGTAGACTCTAATTATTTTTATTTTTATTTTTATTTTTATTTTCCTTTTTATTCTATTTTTAGAACTAGGATTAGGGTTAGAGTGACAAAATCATGTCATCATATATTAGTCACATCAGATTACATGATTACAGGTCACAAGACATATAGAAGGATGTAGAAGGTTTTGGAAGAATAACATTATACAATATGTGCAATACATGTTGACCTTAAGGCGAACACATGGCTGTTTAAGGTAGACTAGAAGTAGTTAGCACAGACCATAGGGTTTTAGTATATAAGGTAGATAATTCTGTACAGAGTTCTCTATTGAGTTCTCTTGTGTTAATCTAATACAAGGTTCTATTCATTGACCCACTCTAAGATCTTTGAGTTATAACAACTGACTATCTATCTACTAATTACTATTCTAAAAGATTATATACTATTATCCCTAAGGAAAGAAGCTCTATTCTAAATATCTCCTTACTAAATAACATTACTGCTCTGTATAAACAAATTCCAATAATATACAGTATAAGCCTTCTACTCAAAGTTGTACAAGTATCTTACTTCAACACTGTCCACTTAAACAATGAGTAATATCTAGAATTCAGTCTCTATTTTGAGAGTAACCAGTAGTTGAGAAACTACCAAACAAGAATGATAAAAAATTTAAGAGAACTAGAAGACTATACAATGTAGTGCTCTAAAGTAAGAAGTTAAGTTCTTACTACTATAACAACTATAAGTGTAACTAAAAATTAGCTCTAGTAAAACTTATAAGAGAAACTTGATAGAAAGCTCTTACTATATTTATCCACTATTTATACAAATACATTATGGTCTATACTAGCCCAACTGTAATGTTCATGTGTTCTCTGTTAAGGTGACTAAGCAAAGTCTATGGAATTAGGCAAAGTTGGCTTTAAAGAAATCTAAGTTCTATTAACTAACTATACTAATAATACTACTTATCTCTAGAAAAATCTAAGAGAACAAAATAAAGTTTTCTAAAAAATAGTAACTATCCTACATACTCTAGAATATATTACAATCTAGCAGAACAGTACTAACTAAGCAAGGAATAATAATGTCCAGATAGTTATGTAATTTAATAGAAATATTTAGAATATTGTTTGAAAATAGCAGATATTTATTTAATGGCCTATAAGAATATAAGACAATGATTATCAAAATACTAACAGTAGTTGCAGTTGAAGTATAGTAGTAGTAAATAGCAGATATAAAAATATAATAAAGGTATCAAATTCTATAGTCTTGACATTGAATATTAGACTTAGCAATTCTCTTATATCTACTTTTTCTTCTGAATTGCTACAACTAAAAGTCAGTCTGTCAGATAAACTACAGAGCTTAAAGATTAAGATAATGAAACTTTGCTACTTTATTTAGTGCAAATATATCCAAGATATTCTCCCAAAAGTTTACTTCTAAGCCAAATCCCTTCTACTTGATGAGATACTAGTACTTATAATATCAGTGGTTATCCAAGATTCTCTCTATCTCTCACTTCTTTTACTATAAATAATGACTAGATTTAGAAGAGAATCTAAATATCTTCCAGACATAAGATTTTTAGAAATAGTAGTAAGCTTGACTACATAAAATACCAGATATAGTTATCTTAGTATTGGAAAAAGCTTTAAGTGATATAACATAAGACTTACTTCTTTTCTACTATCATATATTAATCTAATTACATCTATTATATATTCTAAATAATGTCCAAACTTATTGTTCTCTTCTGAAATAGATTGTAATGGTTTATGCTAAGCTATATCTAACCTACTATAAAGACTATGTATTATATGTCATGGTATGCTTAAGATATTGACAAAAGTATGACTTTGCCATGGAAGACTGAGTCAGATAGGAGTATTCCCATTATAAAAGACAGGATCTCCAGACTGTTGCATTACTACTATACAAACATATTGTAAGGAAGGTGGACTTTTAGATTAGATGTTGATAAGAAGTACCACTGCAGAAATGTGTTTTCTGAACAAGTGGACTTGGTATATGACAATAATAGACTTATAAATGACACATGTAGTTTAGTAGTATATATAGTATAAAAATATATTGAGAACTCCTTATTAAGTTCTCTTAAGATTCTTATCTTGTGAGACTACTTAGTATACTATTGGCTATCTTGGTTAGTAGTTATACCAATATGTAAAAAATATATTATATAACATTGTTTCAGAATCTTTTACTTCTTTCTTCTATGTCATGTGATTTTATGACTATGACTGTTACATATAATATTATGCTAAATATAGTCTACTATCTTTAACTCTAATAAAGATAGTTATACCAATTATTCTATCACTCATTGATAAAAATATAGAGATACTAATTTAGCTTTTAGTTGACTTGCTTAATCTATCGGCTTACAACTAGGCTGTAAAAGAGACAATCTTAACTCTGAGGAGATAATTAAGTTTCTTAGTGAAGAGTACAGCAAATTATAGGTTTCTATCTGAGACAACATAAGTGATAAGTTTATGAAGTTTCTATATATAGTGTAAGAAGAGCCTTGTTATTCTTTTTATAGTAACAGTTAAGATAAAATATAATATTTTGGACTTGAAGTTTATAATAGTCATCACTGTGTCAAACTCCAATAACAATGAAGTTTATACTAATATTATTCCACCTTGCATTTAATACAGCTAGTAGATATATTATAATATATCTCTAGAACTCTATTTAATTGGATTTTATGAAGTTTATATTTTTTGTTTTTAATTTAGTTTAGTTTCACTTTATTCTTAGTTAGCAATAGGTAATTATGTAATACTACATGTAACTATGTTACATGATGTAATATTATAAATCTAAAAGAGAATAGAAGAGTCTAGAATAATAATATATATGTACTTTCCATAAGGCTAATATATTGTTGTCATGTCTATAGTATATTATTCTTATTATATAACTTATAGTAGTTACATGTAGCTTAGAATAGGCATTGTAGCATAGGGCACAGAATATTGTAGTTTAGTATATAGTATAATATAATAAAAGATTTTCTACTGAGTTTTTCTTATAAACTTCAATATAAGAGTGGTCCTGCTTTAAGTTTGTATATATCTTCACTGTCATAGTGTTAGTTGCTATAACAGAGTGCAGTTCTCTAAGTAATAACTATTAGATAAACTTAGTATACAAATAGAGATCACAAATACTGATATATTAACTAGCATACCTAGATATCTGAGATAACATACAGACTTTTTATGTTATGATTTTAAGCCTAGAATAGTTTATCTTACATACTATAGGTGATAGCCTATACACAACTTATTCTAGCCTACTTTAATACTATATATACATTATAAGACTAATATATTTTAGCTATATTGTTATTGACTACTATAGATCACTCTTTTAATCTTTCTGTATAACATATAACATTGATTATGGCCAAACATATGATATGTATCATACTATTGTCATGCTTTATGACATGTGTAAACAGTATATTTAGTTTACTCATAGACTTACCTAAGTAGTAGTACAACACAAAATCAAATCTTGTCAAGTAAAATAACTATTAAGCTTGTTTGCAGTACTTCTTTTTAGACCCATGATATCACATCATGTAACATAGTCACATGTAGTATCACATGATTACTTATTGCTAACTAAGAATAAAGTAAAACTAAACTATTGATATTTTTAGCTGTTATAAAATACTCCAAATTCCAGTAATCTATACAGATTTCTGTGAAGTTTGCTACTCTTTTAAGAAAGTACTATACTTGCTATTTTTTCAAGAGCTTAGATTATTGCTAGCATTTTCTTATTGTATATCTCATCATTGTTAGACTCAAAGATAATAAACTTGGTTTTTTTTGTTTTTTTAGTCACAGTTATAGTCACAACATCACATAATATAAAAAAGAACATAGAATATTCTAATAAAAATGATGTTATATAATATGGTTACCATATGTTGGCCTTATAATAACTTGTACTAGGAAGTTTATTGAATTCTCTTGTGTTAATCCAATATAAGATTTCTTTTTTACTCTTACAATTGAGCTTAAGCCATAACAAGAGTTGTATTCAACAGAGAAGAAAGACTTGCTAAAAAATACCACTAGATGATACTTATCATCCTTCTTTGAGATATGAGAGAGAATAGCTTTTATTACAAAGTCTAAGCTATCTACTTCTATCTGAAATAGAGTAGAAGTGTTAGAGAAGATTAGGACAAATATAGAGGTTATAATAATCTTTAGTAAATTAAAATTATCTTGTTGGTTCATACTTCATGTCTAAAAACTATTGCTACTAGTGAGGTTAAACAGAAGGCATATAATATTTAAAAATCCATGAATAAATCTCTAGTAGAAGTTGATAAAACCAGAAAATACTTGCAAATTAGTATAGTATTAGAAGACTAGCCAGTTACAAGCTTCAGCCACTTTCACTGGATCTATTCTCTAGAAATGACCAAGCCTATGTACTCAATCCACTATTTGTCAAATTTATATTTTTTAGAGTAGAGAAATAACTTATACTCAGCTAGAACTTCTAAAACTCTGAAAACTACTCTGTATTGTTCTTCCAATATCCAAGTGAAGATCAGAATGTTGTTTAAGTACACAATTATAATATCTTTAGCTATGAGATTACAGAAAATAACATTTATTGTAGTTTGGAATATGGTCAGACTATTAGTATGCTAAAGAATATTACCAAGGGCTTGAAAAGTCTACAGTCAGTGCAAGAAGTTATCTTCCACTCATTTCAGGGCTTGATGTAGACATTGTTAAAACTTTAATAAATATCAAGCTTGGTAAAGTACTTTGCATTTTGGAGTTGCAATATAATTCTGGAGATCAAAAAGAGTAGATATTTGTTTTTGATTGTTATAGTATTGAGAGTTTTAAAATTTTGTATCAATAAGAGGGAGCTATTATTTTTATGAATAATACTGGTGCAGTCATAGGGAACTTAGGGTGATATATATAACTAGAATAGAGATTTTTTGCAAGAAATATATTAAGCTCCAACTGCTCTATAGGTAATAAGAAATATATCTTAAATAATTTTGGTTCCATCCAAAGATGAGTTCAGCAGCATAGTTCCACATATAGTGGTCTAGAAGTATGTCAAAGTTTTATTTTGCAAAGACTAACTCAAATCTCTAAATATGAGAAGGAAAACTAGAAGTATTTTTACCTATCATCTGATTTTTCCAAAGTTTTCAGAGAAGAGCTATGAAGGAAACATTGCAATATAGAGATCTAAGTCTAAGAATATAGGAAGTAGTCAGTCATATAGATGTAGTCTTCTAACTTCTCCTGATATCTGCCAGATATGTAGAAAGCAATAGCTGTATTTTTGGAATATTTAGCCAAGGTAGGAAAAGAGCTAGAGTAATATATATTTAGGATACATATTGACTACTTATCCACTTTCTTGATATCTTGACAACTAGAACAGTAGGTGGAGCTGTATGTTATAACAATCTTTTCCTTTTGCCAGTCAATTTGAGAATTATATGTCTTTAGTCAGATGAACCCAAGAATGAGATTCTGTTTACTCAGGCTAAAGAAAGCAAACAATATTTACTCCAAATATGATCCAAATATGATTTATAATGGAGCACAATATCTGCTATCTTAGAAATCTAGCTAGCTTTATCAGAAGTATAGAGTAAGAAAGCTTATAAGTATTTATATAATTTTTCTCTACAAAACTCTGGTTAATAAAAGTTTCTAAAACTGTTACTCTAAAGTCCACTAGTGTTCACATGGATAAAGATTCTAATGTGTTAGTAGTTTTCAGAGTAATAAGAAGATATATTAATACTTCACAGATATTGAGGGTACTAATGATAGATCATTAAAGAAATTTCTTTTACTATTTAAAACATCAAATAGGTGAGAGAGAGTTTTCATAGAGAAGATAAATGAGTACATCTGTAGAGTCACTGAAATCCTCATATTCTTCTATTGAAAGTACAGTAAAATCTATTTACAAGTGGCTAGGGTCTACAATCTATTAGTTACTTTTATGCTAAATCCTAATTAATTATCATGCTATCCAAGTTATCTATGTTATCTGGCTCCTCTAGTTCCAATTGTTATTGTATTTTGATATCTTTTAATGCATTGAGATTCTCCATAAGCTTCTTCTGTTGCTCAGTGGTTAATTGTCTAATATCTAGCCTTTCTAAACACTTATAAGCCACATGGTTTGAATTCTCATAGTGATAACATTCTTGGATGGATGTAAGATAGAATTTGTAAGCAGTATCTATGTCTATAGGGATATCTGAGAGAAACACCAGTACAGAAGGCCATTAGAATGTTGAGGTGGTAGGGATTTATTGTTGTCAACAGAAAGACATAACTTTAGTTTAGCAAAGTGTGAAGATTAGTAAAGTGTTACAATTTATACCTCAAAGATGTAACATAAAGAAGGAACAAGAGTCTGATGACACAATTGGCTATGCTGAAGTAGTCTCAGTTAGCACCTCACAAAGTAGGTACTCTAACCTTATGTTCTCCTTATGTTCTATGACTCATTTTTCTCATAGACTACACATTGATTCCTTATAGCTTATATGTATATATAGCATAAATACTATTCTCTATCCTTACACTTTACCACTTGAATCAATCCCTCTTCTTATCTTAAGTCTTTGTCTAAGTGCAACCTAAGCTCTACAAGTAAAGGTCATAACATTTGGTAAAGCATTGACAAGCTCACCTTGCAAGAGAGGTATAGTGGAAAGAATCCATGGATGAAACTAGACAGAATACCTGTCAGATGAAACATGTGTAGTGTTAAACACAAAGAGGAACCAAGATAAGTTCCAGAAGAACAAATGATATTGAGGCATTGTTGGAATGACTAAGATCTTTACAGATCATGGAAGAAACCCCAGACAACTATAAATAATCAGACATAGAGATGTCAGAAGCACTAGCACTAGCAGCAATCAATGAGAACATATAGGCAGTGATACCAAAGAACATGGTACTGGACCCAAGATGGTTTGATGGTAACCAAACAAAATTTGAAGACTAGTGAAGAGGAATGTGATTGTTTCTTAAGAGTAACAGGGTTATGGAGACCAACAACAGGATTACAGCAATCCTGGCTTGCCTTAAAGGAGGTATAGTTGGAATATATGCACAAAAGAAGCTCAACAAGCTAGATGAAGAATTAAGTACCTAGGATTAGAATGATTTTATTAAAGAAATCAAAACAACATTCAGCAACAAGACAAAGGCAGTAGATACTGAATGAAGAATAGAATCCTTTAAACAAGGGAAATGAAACACTACTGACTTTATGATAGAATTTAAAGTACTGGCCATAAAGGCTGATACAGACAAGTTACATGTAATATTCTTATTAAAGAAGAACATACAACAAGATATCATAAAGATGATATTGGGATATCCACCCATAGCAGCACCTGAGACACTCAAGGAGTGGAAGATAGCAATCATGTCAGTTAGACAAGGATACAAGTCCATAGAGGACAAAATAACTATAAAACAAGCATAGGAATAACCTATGGAGGGCAAGGATAGCTCATGAACATTAGAAAGTCTAATGATAATTTCAAAGATGAGAAGCCAAAGTGCTTCAATTGCAACAAGTATAGACATATGGCAAAGGAATGCTAGTCAAAGAAAAAAAAATGAGAAACAAGAAAATATTTCAAATGTGACAAAGAAGGGCACATAGCCAAGAACTATAAAGGAACACAGTCAATGAAGAAACAAAAGATTCAGAAAGATTCAGACAATGAAAATGACAAAAAGAAGGAGCAGGGTTTTGGTGACAATCTCAAGTAAGCATGGTACAAGAAATCTCTTATGTAAATTCCCAAAATAAATATATTATTCCAAATTGCCAAAATAGTGAGAGAAAGAGGGAATTGAACATGCAAGCAGATGTAAAAACAAAGAACAGCAAAAAACTCAAAGTGAAGACACTGGTGAATTCCAGATATACAAATATGGGAATTGGTCAAGGACAAGAGGATCCAAACAAGGCTGATAAACTTCTCATTTGAAGTATTCAATACAGACAGAACAAAAAACAGAAAGATTACCAAGATGGTATCTCTAGAAGTCAAAATAAATAGATACAAGAAGCAGCTGAAAGTAACAGATTTAAATGGCACAGATATGTTCCTAAGATATGAATGGCTAGTCAAGTATAACCCAGAAGTCAATTAGAAAAATGGGACCATAAAATTCACAAGATGTTCAGGAAGTTGCAAGATGAAATATCGGAACATAGAATTTAAAACCAGAAGGATACAGGCAATGGAAACTATAACACAGGACAATGGAGAAATAGGAAAGGAACTAGACAAAACAAATCCAGAAGATTTACTAGAGTATATTCAACCCTTCATACACTTATTCAACAAGAAGAAGTTTGAGAAGTTACTGGAAAGATGTGAATGGGATCATGAAATCAAATTAACAGATGAAGTACCAAGGGAACTAAACACAAAGGCCTACACAATGACACTGAAAGAAAAAGAAGCTCTAAATCAATGGCTAGATGAACAGCTCAAGGCAAGACTAATAGTAGAATCAAAATCACAATATACAGTGTCCTGTTTTTACATTTCAAAGAAAGACAGTTCACTATAATTGGTTCAAGATTATAGGAAGCTCAACCAGGTTATAATAAAGGACAAGATACCACTACCTCTAATTGGAGAAGTAATAGACAAATTATAGGAGATGAAATATTTCAACAAGCTTGACCTTATCTGGAAATACAACAATGTACGAATTAAGGAAGGAGACAAATGGAAAGCCGTCTTCTTGACAAACAAAAGCTTGTTTGAACCACAAGTCATGTACTTTGGATTATGCAACTCACTAGAAATATTCTAAAGAATGATAAACAGGATATTCAGGGAATTACTCCATGAAAGAGTACTAGCAAACTACATGGACAACTTTGGTATACCAGCCAAAACAAAGAAAGAACTAGAGGAAAGGACAATTCAATTCCTAAAGATAGCAGAGAAATATAATTTGTGTTTTAAACAATCAAAATGCGACTTCGACATGGAAGAAATCCCGATTCTAGGAGTTATAGTTGGAAAAGAACAAGTTAAGATGGAACAAGAGAAAATCAAGATAGTGAAGAAATAGAAAACCCCAACAAAGACCAAGAATATAGAAAGCTTTCTCAGATTTGCAAATTTCTACAAATAATTTATCCAGAACTTCAGTCACACTGCAAAACCACTAAATGAGCTAAAAGGAAAGAGGAAATGAAAATTAAAAGAAGAATATCAACAAGCTTTTAACAAACTCAAAGACAAGATAATGAGTCAACTGGTACTTTCACTCCCAAAAAGAGAAGGAAAATTTAGAGTGGAAACAGATGCTTCAGAACATGCAATTGGAGGAGTACTATCCCAAGAGTAAGAAGGGAAATGTCAACCAATAGCATTCTCATCAAGAACAATACAACTAGCAAAAAGAAACTATGAAATTTACAATAAGGAACTACTGGCAATTATAGAAGCCTTAACAAAATGGAGACAATATCTACTGGATACAATGGAACTATTCAAGATCTGAATGGACCACAAGAACTTGAAATATTTTAGAGAACCTCACAAGTTAAATGAATGACAGGCCAGATGGTATTTGAAGCTGTAGGACTACAACTTCACTCTACAGCATATTCTAGGGAAGACAAACACAAAGGCAGACATCTTGTCAAGAAAAGATCAAGTAAACATGAAGGAGGATAACAAAGATGTTCAATTACTCAAGGAAGAATTATGGTCAAGGAGAACAATAGCAGAAGTAATCATGCTAAAGAAAATGATAATAACAAACAAGACAGAAATGCTAAAAGAGATCAAGAGGAATAATACCAGGAAGCAAGAAGTAATCCAAGCATTGGAAAATAAAGATGGATTATTATAGGAACAGGACAGGATTGTATTTATAGAAGGAAGAATATACATCCCAAGTAACAAGAAACTTAGGGAGAAGATATTACAAGAAAATCACAACTCAGGAGATGTGGGACATCCAGGATAGCAAAGGATGCTAGAATTGCTCAAACAGAATTACTGATGGCCAGGCCTAAAAGAAGATGTCAAGAAATATGTGCAAGGTTGCTTCAAGTGTCAACAGAACAAAGTCTAACATCAGAAGAAATCAGAAGAACTACACCCATTGGAAATACCTCAAGGACCATGGCAAGAGATTAGCATCAATATCATTGGACCTTTACCTAGGCCTAATAGAATGAACACTATAGTGGTTATTGTGGACCAGTCTACAAAAATGATTCAACTAAAGGCAACAACAACAAATATCTCCTCAGAAGGTATGGAAAAATTCATAGAGACAAAATTTGGAAACTACATAGGATCCCAAGAAATATTCTCAGCAACTAAGGACTACAATTCACATCCAGATTCATGGAAGAATTTATGAAAGCACTGGGAACTATAAGGCAATTATCAATGGCATATTATTCTCAGACAGATAGACAAACAGAATGGATTAATCAAGAAATAGGAATGTTCTTGTGACATTATGTCAACTACCAGCATGATAACTGGACAGACTGGCTAGCAGCTACGGAATTTCAGTACAATGACAAAAGATATATGGTAGCAGGGAGGACACTATTTGAACTAAACTTTGGAAGGCATTTATAGAAGGATGACCATGTAGTACAATTGGAGTTTCCAAGATTAGAAGAATTTCTTGTAGGATTACAGAAGAGCTGAAAGCAGACCACAAAGTCAATGGAAGAGGCACAAAAGAATATGAAGAGGCAGTTTGACAAGAAAAGATGAAATTCTTAAGGATTGAAAGTTGGAGACAACATGTGGTTAGAAAACAAAAATATCCAATCAAACCAACCCTCAAAGAAGTTGAACCAAAAACAATACAGACCTTTAGAATCTCAAAGGATATTGGTTTAGGAGTATTTCAGCTAGAACTTCTAGAAGGATGGGCAATTCACAATGTGTTCAATGAAGATCTCCTAACACAATGCATTGAACCAAAGTTCAAAGGACAACATAAGGAACCAGCACCACCACCAACTATTATTAATGAAGAAGAAGAATATGAAGTGAAAGAAGTCAGGAAGCATAGGAAATGAGGTAGAGAGACACAAT
>Ga0157358_1000647_pt1 | contig 14724 bp, 25 predicted proteins | sample AttcapACBM2_FD_111484 | JGI IMG/M metagenome (GOLD analysis project Ga0157358, IMG submission 111484) | Fungus gardens microbial communities from leaf cutter ant in Botucatu, State of São Paulo, Brazil - Atta capiguara ACBM2 | ecosystem: Host-associated > Fungi > Mycelium > Unclassified ...
TAGAACACCTCTACACTTTGATGTAGATTGATAATGATTAAGTGCGTCCTTAATTTGAATTTGATACGAAGCCTTCATGTATTGAATTTTGACAAGAAAGAGAATCCGGTGTAGCTCCAGTTAAACTGGTCCAGACTCTCTGTTGTGAGCTTACCTATGGCTTTAGGCAAAACTCTCCACCTCCCGCTACGACGTTCCTTCTTTTTAGCATGTCTTTAAAGAAGCCCACCCCATCTTTAGCTCTGTCTCTATGCACAGACTGAATCACACTTACAATGAGAATCCAATTTGAGGTTCTTTTTTTTGTATTCTATTTTACCCACAGAAAGGAGGATTTCCGCTTCACAACTTCCCTTTTAGAGGGCTTGCAAAACGAGTAATCGTTTCCTGCCCGCAAAGGGCTAAACTATAAGAAAGAGGTTTTACCTTATGATCAATAACGTCACTTTAGTCGGAAGACTGGTCCGAGACCCGGAGTTACGCTATACCCCGCAAAGTACTGCGGTTGCGACCTTCACACTTGCCATAAATCGCCGTTTTAAAAATGCGAAGGGCGAACGTGAAGCGGATTTCATCAATTGCGTCATTTGGCGTCAATCGGCTGAAAATCTAAGCAACTGGGGCAAAAAAGGTGGACTCATCGGAGTTACCGGAAGTATTCAGACTCGATTCTATGAAAACAAAGAAGGTAAAAGAGTTTATGTGACGGAAGTCCTCGTAGACAATTTTCAAATGCTTGAAAGTAGATCCACTCGTGAGAAGACGGGAGATGCTTCCTCGCATCCTGCGACGTCCACAGCTCAAGAACCACCAGAACTTAATTTTGGACATGGTTCAGGACCGCTGGAAATTTCGGATGACGACCTTCCTTTTTGAGTGCTTTGTAAAACTTCACTCAATCTAGCAGGTGTAAATCCTGTCCTAATAATTAACCAGTTCGGTTAGGTAGCTATGGTGTACGTATGCGAGGTAACTCAAATGCGGAAGCAACACCGACTAACGTGTCCCCAGTAGGCTTATATGGTCTTATTTCAGTCAGTGGGAGCGAGCGAATTTGCAGTCCGTAACGAAAGTGAACTTCCGATAAGTGTCGTTAAGGTCGATTTAACAGTTATAGCTGAAAGAGTTAAATCTTAGAGTTGTCGAGCCTTTAGAACGGGGGCGAAGACTGGCACTGATAGTGGTCTAACTGGTATTTACCACCATTGGAACTCTCGGCATATAGAAGGTGGAATGCAAACAAAGATGAGTGGGGAACAAAGGAGACCCTACCTTATCCTATATATCCCATATAGGTAAGCTTAGATATAAGGCAAGCACCGAAATTCTAAGCGATGTAAGAATAGGGAGTCGGAGGGGTTCATAGTACCGATAATCACAGGAGACAACAAAACTCCGTGTAGGAAAGGAACCTTACCATAATCACTCTTGCCGATGAAAGAGGAACTAGATGATTGCCCAAAAGGCTATACACATCTCTCGAAAAGTACAAGTATTTCAACGGAAGATATATCTATCGGCTAAGGCAGATGATAAGCGAAAATTTGGCGTATTATACGACAAAATATATCGTGATGATGTTCTACAAGTGGCTTGGAACTCTGTAAGAAGTAATAAAGGCTCTGCTGGTATTGATTTTCAAACAGTTGAAAAGATAGAAAACTACGGAGTTAAGAAGTTCTTAAAAGAAATTCAAGAACAACTTAAAAGCAAGAAATATCAACCTAAAGCAGTGAAAAGGGTGTATATTCCTAAAGCTAACGGAAAGAAACGTCCGCTAGGTATTCCAACGGTCAGAGACAGAGTGGTGCAAACGGCAGTTAAACTTGTCATTGAACCTATTTTTGAAGCTGACTTTCAAGACTATTCCTATGGTTTCAGACCTAAGAAAAGCGCCAACCAAGCCATAAGAGAGATATACAAATATCTTAATTTTGGCTGTGAATGGGTTATTGACGCAGATTTAAAAGGATATTTTGATACTATACCCCATGATAAATTATTGCTATTAGTTAAAGAGCGAGTAACAGATAAATCTATTATCAAGTTACTTAATCTATGGCTGGAAGCAGGTATCATGGAAGATAGTCAGGTAAGGAGTAATACTTTAGGAACGCCGCAAGGAGGCGTAATTTCTCCACTATTGGCGAACATATATCTTAATGCTTTGGATAGATATTGGGCGAATAATAACTTGGCGGGTCGAGCGCACGACGCTCATCTTGTTCGGTACGCCGATGATTTTGTAATTCTTTGTCATCATGAACCTAGTAAATATATGGAACTCGCCAAACGGCGACTTTCACAACTTGGGCTTGTGATAAACGAAGATAAAACAAGAATTATCCATGCGTCTAAGGGTTTTGATTTTCTTGGCTTTACGCTTAGGAAAGGAAAGTCTCATAAAACAGGAAAACTCAATACTTATTATTATCCCTCAAAGAAATCAATGAAGAACATCAAGCGTAAAGTCAAAGAGGTTATCCAACACGGACAGCACTTAGACATGAACGAACTTGTTGAGAAATTGAATCCTATGCTTAGAGGTTGGGGGAATTATTTCAAAGCAGGAAATTCCAAAGCTCACTTTAAGAGCATAGACCAATATGTGGTTTATAATCTCACGATAATGCTTAGAAAGAAGCATAAGAAAGCTGGTAAGGGGTGGAGGGAACACCCGCCGTCATGGTATTACGAATATTTCGGTCTGATTTGTCTGAGAAAGACAACTACTATTGCTATGATGACTGAAAATGAGCGATACCAAAGGTAGTTTGATTATGAATGGCTATAATGCCGAGGAAAGAAGATTGTGGGAAAGCCGTGTAAGGGAGAACCTTACGCACGGTTTGACGAGGGGTTTCTGGGGAGATAACTTCAAACCAGAGAGCTACTCTACGAGCGTCCTGCCACTTACTAAATAAACACACAAATATACAGACAAAAAAACATTGGATAACCCAGTGTTTTTTTGCTTTTAAGAAAGAGGACATTATGAACCCAACAAAACTATTGCAACACGACTCGATCGCACATATTTTCACACGTGTAAATTACCTGGAACCTTTTTGGGATGATCTAGACGCGGTGATGTTTACTTATCGCGTGCATGCACAAAAAGGGTTACAGTTCTTTGGACCCGAACCGTCACTTCAAGAAGTGGCTGGAAAATATGAACACGATCAAGAGAAGGAAATATTAGATTTCTATGGCTCACTCACTCAACTTGTCACAGACTATGCGGAAAATGGCAGCTATGCACAATGGGCGGCTGCTTTCTCAGAAATCACCTATGGCGGTTTTCTTGAGTTTATGATTGAGCTGAAACTCTTACCTGAAGACTATATTTCTACAGTGAAGGAAGAGGTCACAGAAGGTGCTTTTTCAGATGTCGGAGATTTTATCCAGAGGGTAAATGCGGATATGTTCTCAAGCGTTGCAAAGTAGAAATTAAAGCTAAATTGACCATAAAAAGTCTGGAGTAAAAACAATGAATACATACGATACAAATAAAGTTGCTCAAATTATGAGCGATACAGAAAATCAAAAAAATATTGGTGCACAACCTAGCTTTTTTAGTAATCCCAATGCGGTCGAAATCATGCTTACATGGTTAGAGCATGCAGGGAAACTTGAAGAACGCTGGGAAGGGCACGAAAAAACACACTGGTATATTCAAGATAAAAAAATAAGTGACGAATTACTTGGTCTCTTTGTACCTGCTCTTTTGAGTGTGCGAGGGGGCAATTAAGGATGGAATTTCTTGATGAAATCAAAAAAGAACTCAGAAAACTCGGAATGACAGACTTTTCAGAGTTTGATAAGTGTGAAACCATCGAAACCATTAAAGCCATGATTTTCTATAAAGGATATAAAGCTTGTGGAGATGCTCAAACTAATCTTTGGGCTATTGAAGAAGCCTTGAAACTCTTTTTTGATCTTTATACGGATCCGTTCTGGGCCTAAGAGAAAATCACAACAAAATAATAAGAGAAGACCGTTTGAAATCTGAGGGTGTGAGTGCTCTTGCAATTTTTAGAGCGCTTAATGCTGCAAGTATTGAAGAATTTGGATGTAACCATTCTTCCTATGTTGCACGTGCCTAAGGTCAGACAAGAAAAAGGATAATAAAATGAAAGTACTCATAAGAGAAAAAATGCCCGATGGAATTAAGGTCCAACTTGAGGACTGGAGTGAGAATGGACAGATGAAATGGTGTGTTGGCGCTTACCCTGTTTCTAAGGCGGACTCAAAATACAAATGGATAAGACGAGGGGAACGCTTTCGATTGTCTCTTTATTTTGAGAACAAAGCACAAGCCGAAGTTGCCTTTGACTTATTGGTGACAGGAAAGCAAGCTTTAATCAATTGCAGTGCTCATTTTTATAATGGCATTAAAGACCTCTATTACCTCATAGGAGAAGAACACCATGAAAAGAACTAAAAAACAAACCTTAGTACAACTGACAATTAATTTACTAGCTTCCGTCTCTCTCACCTATCTTTTTGTGCTCACAGGTGTATTCACGCCTTTCTGGCATATTGTGTTTTTTGTAGGGAGTTTTATTACCTTTACAGGAATGGAAATCGCAAAGGAAGAGCATAAGAAAGAGTGCAAAAGAGAATGGGAGCTGAAAGAATTACAACGAAAACAAAAAGAACAAGCCTTGCATCAAGCAAGATTAGAAGCCTCACAAAAGGTCATCTATATCTCAAAAGGCCAACATGCAGCGTCTACACAAGACTTAAAAACACCGCCTATAAAAAGGGATAAAGGCTAGGAGAGAAAAAATGACTTTATTAAAACCACAAAAAACTACAATAATTTCAACAGTCCAATTCTCAGAACTTGAGTTTGGGGATGCGAACAAAGAAATTGTCTATTTTGCGGAAAAACTTATAAATGACGGTTACCATGTGTATTATCGTGATGATCGTTCAGAAAAATTCTTGCTCTTTACGGATTCAGAGCAATTGCGCTATGTACATGTTGAGGCAGATAGGCCATTTACCAATAATCTTGCCTATTCCATTCGACTTTCACCCGCATATAACAGAACTTCTACAACAGGATTTCCGGTTAATAATGATAGCAGTGTATGTTATGAACCAGAAAAAGTTGCCTCTGTGTTAGCACAAGCAAAACTTCCTGGAGAAGGGCGTCCCGACTACGTGATTTGGAATGGGAACTATGATTTTGCGGATAACTATATTGAAATTGTAAAATCCGGAAAGCATTATCAGTCTGTGAGGATGGATAATTAACAGACACAATGAAAAAATATACGAAATAAAAGAAGAATCACATTGGCTCTCATTTGCGGAGAGCAGATGTGTTTTTTTCTTTTTAAATGAAAGGAAAAAACAATGGCAGTAAAAAAATTAAATCTTCAGTCACAAGAAAAATTTGAGACGGTTGAACTCATTTTCAAAGATAAAAAAATACCAGGATTGGTCTCTAATCTTCGTATTGACCGTTCTTCTCTTCCAGAGGGGATTTATGCGGTCGGTATTCGTGAAGGTGACGAGGTATTCTATGGTCAGTTGAACAATTATATCTGGGTCAATCACATTATTGACATCATCCTCCTGGAGCAGTTAGAACTTCCAGAAGACGGACTTTATCTTATTGAAGATGAAAATGAAAAATTAACCGATGAAAACTATGATATAAACTACACGGGAGGTTTCTTGTCTCTTGCGGAGTTTGTTCAAGAACAAAAGGGAAACCAAAACCCATGAAAACATTTGAGATTATCAAAGGAGATGTCACAGCAATTGAAAGTGATGTCATTGTAAATTTGCATGGTAAAATTTTTGCGTGCAATTTGACATTTTTTATTTATGATTTATGATATAATCAATTTAAGAAAACAAAATAGCACAAGAAAAAATCGTGAAAATCATCAATGTAATGTCCAATAGAATAAAATCTTTGGAGTAACTTGAGGGTTTGAACGCGATTATCAAATTTGTTATAATGAAAATAGAAAGGATATGCGATTATGAATAGATTGAAATTAGCTTATCGTAAATTGAATTTACAAGTACGCCAAGTCAACGAATTACGCGTATTTGAAAAAAATAATTTTTCAAATACATCACGTTTTGATGAACAAAAAGAAGTGCTGTTCCAATTGCTTCAGCCTAAGGTTTTATTCAGTATGAAAAAACTAGAATCTGATCACCAATCCGCAACGATTAAATATTTGAACGGTTTAAATAAGCTTGCATCTAATGATAAAGCATATAATATTCGTCTCAATGCCTTTAAATCGTGAAACAATTTTAAAAACATTTGAATCAGTAAATGAAGAATTATCCCAAAAAGGGATAACGGCCGAATGTGTGTTAATTGGAGGTTCTGCTGGGATTTTTCTCTCAGATGTTGTCCGTCCGACGATGGATATTGATGTCTTTTTAAGAACAAGGGACAACTACACTGACATTCTGGAAATATTTGAAGACTATTTCATTGAAGATGTGACTGTTGCTTCTGTTCCGGATCCAGAAGAAATGACAATCTCGAACACATATACATGGTCAAATATGATTGTTCGGATTCCTGATTTCTATAGTTTGGCTATTACAAAGCTCTTTACTAATCGAGCAAAGGATGAAGAAGATCTCATTAATTATATTTTGCCTGGGATTGATGATTTTGATAAGTTAGATGAACTTATTAAAGAAAATAAGATTGACTATGTAGGTAATCTTAATGATCCCTTCCTTAATGTAAATCAACTTGAAGAATATAAAAAGCAAATGAAATAAAGATGAGAGCATCAAACATAGTGTTTGATGCTTTTTTTAATTATCTAAAAGTTGAAATTTTACCTCTGAAATACTTATTGAATTGCGTTTAGGGATGATGTATAATAAAATGAGAGGAAAAGAGAAGATGACAACAAGATCATTGATACGTGATGTTACTTTAAATTCTAAAGAAATAGCAGCGCTGGAAATTGCGATTGAAAAATCGACACCTGTAGAAATTACGTTACATGATGTTCCTCAGAGTCGAAGAGCGACGAGAGAAGAAATGATTGCTTTTCTTATGGGATATAAATTGGATGCTTTGTATGAAGAGGAGGGTTAAATAAAATGCTCGGACCATGTGTTTTTTATTGCTCAAATAAACAGAAAAATCTCATATTGTTTTACAAAGCAAATGGTCTGGTGCTATAATGAAAACGGTTATAGTCCTATAACTAAAATAAAAAAATGAGGTAATAACGATGGCAAATGTACATCCCTATCTTGCATTGAACAACACGAAAGAAGCTTTGGCTTACTATGAAGAAGTCCTTGGGGCAACGGAGATTCACCGTGTGCCTGTAGGCGCAGAACAAGCGGAACAATTCGGTGTTTCACTTGATCAAGCCGCTGAGATGACCATGCACTCACAATTCAATGTGCTTGGTACAACGATCATGGCCGCAGACAATTTCCAAAAAGAAGTGTTAATTTACTCAGGTGTTTCTATTCTTTTGGATCTGAACTCAGAAGATGAAGAGGCCATGAAAGAAGCGACAGCATTCTGGAATCATTTGGCGGAGTCAGGTAAAGTTACCATCAATATGCCCTTTGAAGAACAATTCTGGGGTGGTGCTATGGGTGACTTTACAGATGCTTATGGGGTGCGTTGGATGCTTCATGCCCAGCCTTATTCAAAAATGGCTCAAATGCTTGGAGAATAATGCATGGATAATAAAGTAAAAGTACTAGAAGTCTTCAAAACATCCGCTAAAATGTTGGATGCCAATGGAGTTGCGGCACTCACAGGTCTTGAAAAAGCAGAAGTGAGTAAGCACATTGCGAAATTAAAAAAAGAAGGGGAACTTGTTTCGCCAAAACGTTGTTTCTATGAAATCGCAAAATAATTAGTAGACATGTGTAGTAAGTATAGGAAAGCCTTGAAGCGTATTCAAGGCTTTTTATTTGCTCGGTGTTTAACAGCACAGATCTTTTTATCTTCATATGAGTTTATTCACTCAAAGGATTTTGATATAATCATTTTGTCAGACTTATATTTATATACATATCAATTTTCTAATATCTGTATAGCGGCTAATCAAAGTTTACGTCTGACTGAACTTTCTTGTGTGGTTTCAAGAAAGTTTAAGGCTCTTTTGCTTTCGGTAAAAAGCTTCAAGCTTAGAGGAGTTTGAGTGTTGCTGGTTCGAGTCCGGTGAGAGCCATAGATTGTGATATTTTTTGGAAATTTAGACATTTAAAATTTCATGTATGAGATATAGAATAATCAACATGATAAAGTCATTGATACGGTAATCAATGCTTTTTTCTTAGCTTGAAAACGCTTTGTCATTGAGAAAAAATATATGTTAGAATGAGAATGTTTTGGTATAGGAAATACAGTTGGAGAGGAAAAAAACAGAGTGATAAAGGTTTATTCTTGTGGAAGTTGTGGCTCATGTGGGAAAGCTGTGCTGTGGTTTAAAAAATATGGGCTTAAAGTTGAGCGAATAAACATACGTCAAATATCTAAAGAAGATCTTGTAAGAGCCCTGTATCTTCAGAACGAAGGAATGGACAGTATCGTAAAACGAGCAGTGAAAAGTACAGGGCTGGTGAGAAATGCGAGATTAGATCTGATGGAGATGCGTTTCAATGAAGGAATAGACTTTTTACAAAACCATCCAGAAATACTTCAAACACCGATCATCATTGAAGGTGAAAAATGTTTGGTAGGCTACAATGAAGAAGAAATTCGTCAATTCCTTCCTAGAGCATCCAGACGGCGCATGTTTTAATGAAAAAAATGCTTCAACTCGCTTTTGAAGTTTTAGTAAGTGTGTTATAATGTTAAGGTACATTTGAGAAATGTAGGCGTATTCATTGAATGTTTGACCTACTTCTCGTGAATTTAGGAGAAAAAAATGAACAAAAAACTCGTGTCACTTTTAGCTGTATCTGCGCTTTCACTCTTTGGATTGACTGCATGTGGATCAAACAACACGTCTTCATCGAAAGATGAAGCGAAAACAGAACAATCATCCTCTAAACCCGCAGATGCTTTCACAGGAGCTACGGCTGGAACGACAAACTTTGATGATCTTGCAAAAGGTCTTTCAAAAGATGGGGCTTGGCTTGCGGCGATTACAGAAAATATGGATGCTTCAGGTAAAACATTGACTGTTTCTGGAGACTTCAAAAACAAGAAAGACGAATCTGCCCGCAAATTAGCTTTGTATGCGCAAGACGCAGACAAAAAAGTGACGGATCGCTTTACCTTGACAGTGGATACACTCAAAGTAGAATCGCCAGATTTCTATATCTCTAACGGTACAGTTAAAGGGAATGTGGAAGTTGATGCGGCAGGATTCCATGGTCAAACCGGAAAAGGAGTTGACGGACAAGCCACTATTGAGGGTAATTTGATTTTCAAATCTCAAGAGCTCTTGGATACTTACAAGAAATTGCCTGCGGCTGATCAAGTAAAAGTAACCGGCGAAACTAAAGTTGGATAAATCTTAAAAAAGAAGTAGACCGAATAACTGAATACACTCTATTATGAAAAATGCTTAGAACAATTTCTAAGCATTTTTGGACGTTTAGAATTTTTTATTGAAGATTTCAAAACAAGAAACGTTTAAATTAATCAGCACTAGAGAGTTAATTCCATTGGATGAAGTGAACATCTTCCTGAAGCATGATGCAATTTTTTTCGAGAAGGAAAATATTACTCGAACTACCTTTGTGCTGAAAAAGATGTACTTGTTGGTTATTTTACTATTGCGAACAAATCATTTGGTATTGATACAGAAACTTGGGATACTTTGTCTCAAGTTCAAAAGGAAACCATTGATCCATCAGGCTTTCTATTTATAAAAATTGATGAAAGTAGCGCAAATACTCACAATTCTCTAGATGAGAACTTTTGAGGTTGGCAGAAGGAGAGCTTTATCGTCTCTATCAGCAGATAGGTGACCATTGTATTTGCTTGGTATGTTTGAAGGAAGAATTTCTTATTGATTTTTATGGATCTAACGGTCATGAAAAGTTTTCAGAAACGAAGGACGATTGCCTTATGGTAAAGAAAATTAAAGAGGAAAGTATTGATGATGAAAAAAGTGATGCACTGGACACCATCGCAAATAACTTTGCGGAAAAATGGTTTGTCCGATGCCATAGATAGACACAAATATTTTAAAAACGATGGATTTCGTTGTATGTGTAATTATGATTTTTTTATGAAGAAATAAATACAGGAGTTTTTCGTTTATCCAATTTTCTGAAAGATGTAGGCTGGAGTATTAACAAGATGAATTATATGAAATGGTTGTAGATAATTTAAGTGAAGTTGTTTAAAAAATTCTACATGAAAAAAAAGTCAGTACTGAGTGAACATTTCAGTGCTGACTTTTTTTGACATTAATGCCTTAAGTGTGTTTTCTCTATTTAAGAATTCTCTTCTAACGACATTTGCTTAGGAAGAGATTCAAAATAGTCTGGGTAAGCTGCAATAATTTTTTTCTCCTCTTGAAAAACCAAATGAAGATGTTCTTCTACAAGCAAATCTGTTTGCTGAACATCTTGATTTCTTACAGCCTCTAAAATTCCCTTATGTTGCTCAATCAATGTCTCCCAAGGTAAGTCCGAGAGAGTTAAGCGTAAGGAACGAAAACGTTGAAGCTGAATATTCACTGTTTGAATCCATTTCCATACTTGTAAACGGTTGACCGCAACATAAAAAGATTTATGGAAAATCTCATCTGCTTCGAAGAACTTTGACATTTCTTTGTTAGTGACAGCTTGTTCTTGTAGATGAATAGCCTCTTCCGCTTGTGCAAGAAGAAGGGGATTTGGAGGATTTTGTGCAACTTCAGCAAATATTTCTCGTTCTAAATGTTCTCGAATGAAGCGAGCGTTAAACGCAGATTCTAAATTAATTTTCGTCACAAATGTACCTGATTGAGGAACGACAGTGACTAACCCTTCACGTTGAAGACGCAATAAGGCTTCGCGAATAGGTGTTCGACCAAGTTGCAGTTCACTTTCCAGTGTTTGTTGTGAAATTTTTTGTTTTGGAACATATTCGTTTCCTAGAATTTTTTCTAGTATAAGTTGATATGCTTGGTTTTGTAAGTTATTTGTCAATTCTTTCATAAAAGTAATTATAGGCTAATATTTGGGGGAAGTCAACGAGAGAAAATTCTCAAAAAGAACAAAAATAATGATAAGGATTGACAACGCTTTCTCAAACTGATATAATACTCGTGTAAAACTGATATATCAGTTGAAAGGAGAGACTATATTGAATTTACTTGGGGATACTCTAATCAATCAATCTGCTTATCAGGCTTTAGATATTCTATGCCCTAATTTTGATCAAGCAGATATGATGCGACATACACAAGAACAACCTGTATGGGTTCACTTTGGAGGCGGCAATTTGTTTCGTTGTTTCCATGCGGTGGTTGCTCAAGAGCTATTAAATCAAAAAGAGTTTCATTCAGGAATTATTGTTGCGGAAACTTATGACGAGGATGTCATTGAAAAAATGTATCTTCCTTACAATAATCGTTTTTTATCCGTAACAATGAAATCTGACGGAAGTTTCGAAAAAGAGTTAGTGGCAAGTGTTGCTGAAAGTATGTTTTTCCATGCCTCTCATCAAGAGGAGTGGAATCGACTAACAGAAATATTTGAACAATCTTCTCTACAATTTGTGACCTTCACCATTACAGAAAAAGGTTACTCCTTACGAGATTCAAAAGGAAATCTAACAGCCCAAGCACAAGAAGATATTTTAGGAGAAGGAAAACCCCAGACAAATATGGGTGCCTTGGCTCACCTGCTTTATGTACGTTATCAAGCAGGTCAATATCCAATTGCTTTAGTGAGTACAGATAATTTTTCAGAAAATGGAAAAAAATTAGAAGAAGCGGTTTTAACAATTGCTAAAGGTTGGGTGGAAAATAATCAGGTAGAAGAAGGTTTCCTTTCCTATTTGATGGATGATACAAAAGTAAGTTTTCCATGGTCAATGATTGATCGTATCACACCAAATCCATCTGAAGTAGTTGCAAAACGTCTTGCAGAAGAGGGCTTCCAAGATACGGAAATCTTACGTACACCTAAATTTACAACAATTGCTCCATTTGGTAATACAGAAGAAGCACACTATCTAGTGATTGAAGACTCTTTTCCTAATGGTCGTCCAGCGCTTGAAAATTAACAGATAGAGATACTGTAAATGATGTCGATCAAATGAAAGTAACTGCATGTTTGAATCCTTTACACACAGCATTAGCGATTTTTGGCTGTTTACTTGATTTTTCTTCGATTGCTGAAGAAATGGAGGATAATGACTTACTAGCTTTGGTTAAAAATCTTGCTTATGGTGAAGCATTACCAGTTGTAAAACATCCTAAAATTATTGAACCAGAAGAATTCGTCAAAGAGTTACTTACAAAGCGTTTGCCAAATAAGAATATTCCTGATACGCCACAAAGAATTGCTGCAGATACTTCACAGAAAATTCCAGTTCGCTTTGGTGTGACAATTGGTCATTATTTAGAAAGTGAAGAGTTATCCGTAGACAATTTGGAGTTTATTCCTTTAGTGATTGCTGCTTGGTGTCGTTATTTGCTTGGTAAGAATGACAATTTAGAGGAGTTCACTTTAAGTCCAGATCCATTACTAGAAGAATTACAAGCTCACTTAGTAAAAGTGACTCTTGATGGAAATACGAAAGAGCTACAAAGCATTTTAGAACCTTTGTTAAAAAATAAATCTATTTTCCCAAATGATTTATATACTAATGGACTAGCTGACAAAGTAGAAAAATACTTTGCTTCAATGATTGAAGGCAGAGGAGCGATTCGTTCAACCTTACAGTCAGCATTAAAAGAATACGGAAATAAATTTTAAGGAGATAAATCAAAATGGAAATGACATTTCGTTGGTTTGGTTCCGATATTGATAAAGTAAAATTAAAAGATATCGCACAAATCCCTGGTGTAAAAGGCGTGGTAGGAATATTGATGGATATTCCTGTAGGTGATGTTTGGCCGAAAGAACGCATCCAAGCATTAAAAGAAGAAGTAGAAGCAGCAAATTTAACTCTGAAAGTCATTGAGTCAGTCAATATTCATGAAGATATTAAAAGAGGTTTGCCAACACGAGATAAATATATTGAAAATTACAAAACAACGATTCGCCATTTAGCTGAATATGGTATTGAAGTGATTTGTTATAACTTTATGCCGGTATTTGATTGGTTGAAATCAGATTTAGATTATAAGCTAAAAGATGGCTCTTCTACCATGGCTTTTGTTTCAAACGATGTGCCAGAAAACCCGCAAGAAATTATTGATCGTGTGCAAGCAGCAGATGGTGGCTTTACTCTACCAGGTTGGGAACCAGAGCGATTAACAGAAGTGGTTTCATTGTTAGATTCTTATAAAGAAGTAACGGATGAAGAATTACGTGAAAATTTGGCTTACTTCTTAAAGGCAATCATTCCGACTTGTGAAGAAGTAGGAATTAAAATGGCTATTCATCCTGATGATCCACCATACAGTATTTTTAATTTGCCTCGTGTGGTGAAGAATCGAGAAGACCTAGACTGGATTTGTAGTGTAGTTGACAGTCCATCAAATGGTATTACTTTATGTACAGGTTCGATTGCAGAAGATCCAGAAAATGATGTTTATGAAATTTTAGCTGAGTTTGTCAAACGTGACAGAGTTCCTTTTGCACATGTTCGTAATATTCAATTTCTTGATAGTGGAAAATACGATTTTTATGAAGCACCTCATTTGTCAACAGATGGTTCATTAGATATGTATAAAATCCTTAAAGCTATGCATGACAATGGTTTTACTGGCTATATTCGTCCAGATCACGGACGAATGATTTGGGGTGAGGCTGGACGTCCTGGATATGGTTTGTATGACCGTGCGCTTGGTGCAACTTACTTGAATGGTTTATGGGAAGCAATCGAAAAAAATAATCGATAAATAGGTGAATGAAATGAAGACAAGTAATGTATTGAAATCAATCACACCCAAAGATAATTTTCTGTTTCTTGAAACAGAGGGAATAAAATTTCAAGTTTATTTTTTGGATGAAAACATCATTCGATTTCGAGGCACTTTTAAAGAGGAATTTGAGGAAGAATTGTCGTATGCGTTAGTGAAAACTGCATGGGCTGATCTGACAGATGAATTCTTTAAAGATGAACGACAAAGAGTAAAGGGGCTTCCCTTTACTCTAGAAGAAGATGAGAACGGGTATTCTGTTAAAACTCAGAAATATGTTTTGAAAATCAATAAAAGTCCTTTTGCTTTTACCATTATAGATTTAGAAGGAAGGATTGTTCATCAAGATTTAGCTGAACGGGGATTTCAACAAAATGATTTAAGACAGTCGATTCATTATAGCACTATGGGAGAGAAAAATTACTTCTATGGTTTTGGTGAAAAATCAGGTGAATTGAATAAATTCAAACGTAGAATGCGAATGCATAATACAGATTCTCTTGGTTGGAATGCCCAACATTCTGATCCACTGTACAAAATGATTCCATTTTATATCAAATTCGATGGGCAACAAAATATTGCGAGCGGAATTTTCTACAATGATTCATGTGATACGACATTTGATATCGATTGCGAACACAGTAATTATTGGCCACGTTATAGTTACTTCCAAAGTGATGGGGAAGAGATTGATTTCTTCTTTATTGGTGGACCA
>Ga0157358_1000648_pt1 | contig 14723 bp, 18 predicted proteins | sample AttcapACBM2_FD_111484 | JGI IMG/M metagenome (GOLD analysis project Ga0157358, IMG submission 111484) | Fungus gardens microbial communities from leaf cutter ant in Botucatu, State of São Paulo, Brazil - Atta capiguara ACBM2 | ecosystem: Host-associated > Fungi > Mycelium > Unclassified ...
AAAATAAAATCCCTATAAAGTCAGAAAATAAAAGAAAAAGAAAATAAAAATTGTTCATGTCCAAAGTGTCCCATAACAGGTGTGTTGCAAGAAAGGTGACCATCATAGAAGATAGGCTTGTATAATAGATATTGGGAAAGCAAAATCACTGCAAGAATGTATTTTCCAAATAGGTGAACTTAGCATATGACATTTTTGCATTCTGTAAGTCCACCTCTTTCTCTTAGATGTCATGCTCTGCTATAAAGTTCTTCTATCTAACCAAGTATCTCACACATCCTTATACTATTCTCTTGTTAAAAATTCTCTCAACTTCTTACTTCTCCTCTCCATCTACCTCTATTGGCTTTTGTTCTTCTATCTTTTGCCTCTTCACTGGTTTCCTATCTATATCTTACTACTTTATGTCAGAATCATGAATGGTAGACTTTGTTTTATTTTATTTTTATTTTCTCTCTTATTTTGTTTTTTCTTTTTCTTTTATTTTCTATTTTTGGGATCTAGGATTAAAATTAGCATGACATCACATGTAACAGTCACACATCAGTCAAAGTCACATGATCATGTATCATGATGGAATATGATAGAAGGTTTGAGAAGAAATAATGTTATTACAATATATTTGACATATATTAATCTTATGGATAATACATAGTCTTTAGGGTAGGTTAATGGTACTGTAGCACAAACCAGTAGCCTAGTGTATATAAAGTAGACAGTTCTGTACTGAGTTCTCTATTGAATTTTCTTGTGTAAACCCTATATAAGGTTCTTTCTTTTGACCCATTCTAAGGTCTTAAGTTTGTAACACTCTACTGACATTCATCACAGGATGAATTCTCATTGAAATTGGCAGTCTGAGCTTAACTGCATTGGTTGACACTATATCATTCTATTAGCTTTCCAGCTAGCCTCTCTTTGAAAACTAAGTCTTTTGTGCTCAGTATTACTTTATTGTTCTTCTTCTATACTTCCACTTCCTTCTGCTCCTTATTTGCTTGCTGCTTCATTTTCTCTTGGGCTCTCTTCAATGCTGCTCTTATTTCCTTTTGTACCTTTGTCATTCTTTCTACAAACTCTGTTGCTGTCTCTACCTTTTCCTTTCTTCTAATATCTGCTCTCATCTGTAGTTTTCTTCCATAGTTTGCCATAAATGGTAGGACCTTAGTTACTGTGTGAACTTAACTGTTGATTGCAAACTCCATCATAGCAAGCTATTCAGACCAGTTCTTTTGCCTATAATCCACAAAGAATTGGAGATACTGCTCCAGCTTCTGGTTTATACATTCTGTTTGTCCATCTGTCTGGGGGTAAAATGCTATTGACAATCTTGTCTAGATATCTAGCATTTGGTTCAACTCCCTAGTCAAGTCTGCTGCAAACTGGGAGCCTTTATCAGATATTACACTTTCTAGCAGTTTATATAGCTTCCACACATTATTATAATCCTGAGGATTACCACTCATCATATCTAGCTCTGGTTCTTTGATATAATCTCTTCTTTCCAGACAATATTTCTTCCTTTCTTATCAGGTAATATTACTAAGTAGATATTACATAATTACCTAAATAATTGCATTTTCCCCTGTGATACCTTCACTCTTACATTAAGTATTACAGCCTTAAGCACTCATTACTCAGTGTCTAAGCCAAGTGAAGCCTACTTAGACTTACAATTATCCCTAAAAAGTCTAGCTGTCCCTTCTGCTGATGTCTCCTCTGTTATTGCCACAAAGTGTGTCATTTTTGATAGCCTATCATATACTACCAGGATTGCATCTTTTCTTGCTACCAGTATTAATCTGGTGATAAAGTCAACTGTCAAGTGTGTCCATAGCTTTTTTGGAACCTCATTTGTCATCAGCTTTCCTACTAAAGGTTCTGTGCTGTTTTTCATTCTTTGGCATAAGTCACAGCCCTCTACATATCTCCCCACATCTCCCCACATCTCTTGTCACTCCTGGCCACTAATAGTTTCTGGTCACCAACTCTATTATCTTTTACTTTCCTCCATGCCTAGCTACTTGTATATCATGATATAACTATATAACTTCTAACCTCAAAGTCTTATCCTTTGGAATATAAACTTTTCCTTTCCTCAAGACTACCTCACCATCTCCTTCCCACTCATCTCCTCTTAATGTCTCAATACCCACTTTCTTCATCTCTTCTACTACTCTAACCACTTCTTTATCTTTTCCTTTAGTTTTCTTTATTCTTTCCAGTATGTCTACTTCTGGTCCTTCTACTACTACTTCTACTAAACTATATATCTATTCTTCTTTTATTAATTTTTTTATCCTCATTGTCATTTTCTACTCCTACTTTCTAATCTGGCCTCCTACTAAGTTCATCTGCCTTTCCCATCTTTGTTCCTGGTACATGCTTTAGATTAAAGTCAAATCTGAATAGGTAGAGTGCCTATCTTGCTTGTCATCAGTTTAGCTTTTGTGCTTTCATGAAATATTCCAAGTTTTTGTGGTCAGTCCACACCTCAAACTGGAACTTTGCACCCTCTAAGAAATGTCTCCAATTTTCTAAGCCCCTTATCACTGCTAACATCTCTTTGTCATGAATTTCATAGCTGTATTCTGTTTCATTCAATGACTTAGAGAGGGTCTCCATCTCCCATCTTCACATTTCATTGATAAAACTCCCCCTATTGCATAGTCTGATATGTCAACTTCCATCCTCATTTTTTTGTCCAAGTCCAGTGCAGCTAGCACTGGATCTGTTGTAAACCTTTCTTTCAACTCCTTAAATGTCTTTTCCTACCTGTCTTTCTATTCCCACTTCTGCTCCTTCCTTATTATCTCATGCAATGGCTTTGCAATTTTTGCAAAATCCTTAATAAATCACCTATAGTAGTTGACAAGCCCTAAGAACTTCTGAATGTTCTTGACTTCCTTGGAGGCTGGCCATTCTAGAACTGCTTTTACTTTCTCTCCCTCCATTTTAATGCCCTCTAACCCTATTACAACTCATAAGAGCCCAACTTCTCTCACCTTCTATTTACACTTTTCTGGTTTCACATATAAGTCATTTTCCTCCAACATTTTTATCACTTCTTTTACTACTTTGTCATGTCCCTCCTCTTCTTCTGTTTCTTCTTCTGTTTCTACTATCACATCATCAATGAAGCTGGCAATTTTCCCAGTATTAACTAAGTCCCTTAGGATCTCATTCATCATTGTCTGGAAAGTAGCTGATGAGTTTATCAGACTAAAGAACATCACTGTTGGCATCACTGTTGGCTTAAATACTCCTTCTGGTGTTGTGAATACAGCCTTCCACTCATCTCCCTCCTTTATCCATATATTATTGTAGTTCCACTATAAGTCTAATTTAGTAAATATCCTTTTTGTACCTATGTTTTTTACTATATATGAAATAAGAGGCAAAGGGTAATTATTTTTAATAATCCATTTATTAAGATATCTATAGTCCTGTACCATTCTTTTCTTACCATCCTTTTTCTCTACAGAAAATAACAGTGCTGTCTAAAGCAACTTAGAGAGTCAAATATACCCTTTTCTTAACTACTTCTAAACAAACTCCCTCACTTCTTCTTTTTCTTCTCTAGACAAAGAATAGATCTTCTCTTTTCCTTGGTATAAACCTCTTCTTTAACTCAATTGCATAATACCATATCTTTCTTACTGGTATCCTATTATATATCAAGTCCATCCATTCTGAAAATATATTTCTGCAGCAATAATGCAACAATTTGGATATCTGGTCTTTTATGACAGAGATACTCCTATTAAATTCAGCCTTCTATGGCAGTGTTCCTCTATCTGATGTTGTGGCAACCACTAGTCACAAAGACCAATAGCAACACAAGCAATAAATCTCTCAGTAGGATATCAAGTAGGGATCACAAGAGAACTCGACAAGAAGTCTCTACTGTATTAGAATCTTATTTATACAAATTACATTTGGTCTGTGCTACTAATAATTAAACCTACTCTTATGTCTATACTTCATCCTCATGTCTGCCTTATATCTTATTCAAGGCTGCCATGTTGCATCCATGTGTGTTATCTTCCAGATCCTTCTGCCATGTTTTAGGCCTATGACATCACATCATGTGACATGTCATGTGACTGCAATGTCACATGCCTCTTCATTGTCCAAAATAAAATCAAAAACAAAACAAAACAAAATTAATATAAAATCAGAGAAATTAAATAAAAGAAAAGAAAAATTGTTAGTTTCCACAGTATTCCATAACATCTGACCTTCTTAGTGCTTCATCACTAAAACCTTCACTTGGAGATATATACTGAAACCTCTTAGTATCTTTTATAAATTTGACTTGTATATAAGACTAGTAGTTACGCTGTAATTTGCTAGTCTGATAATCAATAAATATAAACTTCCATTGAACTCAATCCCTAGTATTTAACAGTAACACACCAACATCAATACTCACTCTTACTGTGGACTTCATTCAATTCTCTGAAATTGTGACTATACAATAAACAGATAGCATAGCATATAAGTTGAAGCCAAGATCATTCTGACAAGTCTGCATCATCATGCTTTGAGTATAGAGTTTTACATACTCTATGCATTCCCAAGCTAATCCCATAGACTTTTGCTCCCTAGTGTGAACTATATCTGATAGTGTTATCAGACTAGTCAAGTCTGCTGTTATTCTGAGCAGTTCCATCTGCTAAATCCTCTATTGCAGTTCCACCTGTAAATATTGTATTTCAAAGTCCAATAGCTTTCTTTCACTGTAACTCTTCAACCCACTCAGAGTTAACTCTGGTTTCACTATTTGGAACACCCTTCAATATAATTTCATGTATTAGTAATAATCTTACTGGAGTATATCTTCCAAATACCCCACAATGCTCAAGACATATCCATCAAAGAGGCTGATTATCTCCAAGATTCCCAACTCATACTATTTAACTTACCTGTACAGTTTTACCTATCTCTGCAGACAATAATCCTAATTGGGAGGATACTTCTGCTACTAATCTAGCTACTAATAAACCTAATTCATCCACTTGCTTATGGTTAAAACCCCAATGTAATGATAATTCAACTAATAAGCAATTGGTTGATATACTTGGTTGTATTGCAAACACACTTACTGCTTATCAAACTCCTGGCCCTAATTCTAATTTAAGAGGAACTAAAGCTTACATCTCTGACACTTTTAGCAGTACTAAGCCTGACAAGCTCAATAATTTTCTATTTCAATATTGACTTTACTTTTGCACAAATTCCACATAATTTGATATGAACATTGCAAAAATCAACTTCACAATGATCTATTTTACTAGAGTTGCCTGTGACTGGTTTGAGGTAGGCCTTAACCAGGAAGACTAAAACATCTTACAAAACTGGCTCTCTGGCTAAAACCTTTTCATTGACAAATTACATCAGCACTTTTGTCTTTTGGACCCTGTCAGTCAAGTGGCTACCATGCTGGATAATCTTTTCATAAAGCCCAGTGATAATATCTCCACTTACAATGTGGATTTCATATGCTATGCCTCCCAATCAGGTTAGGGAAATAGTGTTCTGTGCCACTGCTATTACTAGAGGCTCCTCAATTAGATCTAGGATCCTATTTCTACTTAGGAACAAGATAAATCCACCTTGTTTCAGAACATGTATGCTTTAGCAATAACAATCAATCAATGTTACCAGAAATACTATTATGCAAGGTAGACAGATAAGAATGCTCTCAAGTCTTACTCCTAGAAGCAAGATAAGGCTTTCTTTGCTGGCAATGCCACAACCTTCCAGAATAAGGTAAACACATATTCAATAGCTTTATCCACTAAACCATCTCCTTTCAACATGTTATTTTCTACTCCCAAAAAACAATCTAATTCTCCATAGATGAACCTCTCCTCTAAGTTGGCCAACAATGGCAAGTTGACCAACAGCAAGTGCAAAAAGTGTCTCAAAAACAACCTGTGCCTCTATTGTGGTGTAAAAAACTACAAGCTGAACTCCTACACTAGTAAACAGACCACAGTCACTCCCAAAGGCTAGTGCTTTAGCAGCTACTAACTCTCTTACAGCTACTTCCAAGAAATCCTTGGAAAAATAGAGAGCAACCTTCAGGACTCCACACAGACTAAGAGCTGCATTGAACTTTCTTATGCAACAACAAGTTTTATCCAACTCAATACATCTGCTCTTTCTGATCCTCACTCCCTCTTTGTTTCTCTTACTTCTCCCTTGATTCTTAGTCAGAATCACCTTAATAAAACTCTGTTTCAAGCTCTTGTTGACTCCAGATCTACTCATTATTTTGTAGACTCAAAATTTGTGAATACTCACCATTTGAAGACATCAAAAACTCTGTCAGTTGCTCTCTACTTGTTTGATGGTTTATTAAACAATATCTCTGAAATTGCTAATTTGCCTATAATCTTTCCTACTAGTAATTGTATGAATCTAGACTTCTATATCACTCTGCTTGATTCTTCCTGCTCTTTAGTTCTTGGATACAACTGGCTTACCTGATACAATTTACTAATTAACTAGGTAAATATGGTAATAAACTTCTATCCATCTTTGTGGGAAAATCTTGCTCTCTCTTACATCATGGCCAACACATCATTGGTATCTCTGTTATTTTCTAACACTTCTCTACAATCATCAGACTCTATAGTTTCTATACCTATACCTAAAACTTCTATGTCTACCTCTGAATAACCTAACATTGCTATTACTAGTACTGTAGCATTTATGCATACATCAAAACTTTTGGGTCTTAGCAAGTTTCAACTCTGTCTTTGCTCTTTGAACATTTGGGCCAACTCTGTACAACTTGCAGAAGCTCTAGACTTTTCCAATGTCCCTCCTAAGTATCACAAATTTACCAATGTTTTCAGTAAAACCAAAGCTGAAGTCCTCACTCCTCATTGACCTTATGACCTCTGAATCAATCTGGAAGAGGGTGCTCAACCTCCAGTTGGCCTTATATACTCTCTTTCAGTATTCAAACAAAAGGCTTTAAAGAAATTCATTGAGAAAAACCTCAAGATGGATTTCATCTGACTAACCTCATCACTATACAGTACACCAGTCTTATTTGTCAAGAATAAAGATGGTTCACTACACATTTGTGTCAACTTCTGTAGTCTTAACTGTATTTCCAAAAAGAATCACTATCTGCTCCTACTTATCTTCAACCTACTGGACTCATTTTGTAAAGCTTGAGTGTATACAAATATAGATCTTTGCCATGCTTATCACTTGGTTTGTATTGCCAATGGTGGTGAATGGAAGACTGCCTTTAGGACACATTACAGATCATTTAAGTGGTTTGTAATGCTCTTTGGTCTTACCAACACTCCTAACAATTCATAAATGACCTTTTTTCTGATCTCTTGGATGTCTGTGTCATGATATATCTGAATGATATATTTATCTACTCAAACAACATGTTTGAATATCACCAGCATGTTAAGAAAGTACTTAAGTGTCTCCACAAAGCTGGCCTCTATACCAAAGCAGAGAAATGTAAATTTTACTCAGAGTTAGTAGAGTATTTGGGATACATTCTTTCTCCTTCTAGCCTCACTATGTTTGATGACAAAGTAAAGATTATTTAAGACTGGCCAAAGTCCAAGAAAGTCAAGTATATTCAATTCTTTTTGGATTTTGCTAACTTCTACTGCCAGTTTATCTTTAACTACTTGGACATTGTTGTTCTATTGACATGCCTTACCTAAAATAACATTCCATGGAAGTTCAATTCCTTCTGTCAAGATGCTTTCAACCTCCTCAAGAAAGTATTTACTTCAGCTACCATTCTCATGCATTAGATTCCTGATACTTAACTTATCATGAAAACTGATGCTTTGGACTATATTTTTACTGTAATACTTTCTATTGTAAATGAAGAAAACAAAGTTCATCCAGTCACTTTCTACTTTCACACTTTTACAGCAGTAAAGTTAAATTATAACACACATGACAAGAAATTACTGGCTATTTTTTAAGCCTTCAAAATCTGGCAACACTATTTATGTCAAGATCACAAGAAGTGGACTTTGTTTATTTTATTTTTCTTTCTTGTTTTTATTTTTCTATTTTTCTATTTTTAGAACAGTTAGAGTTAGGGTCAGAAGTAATCGGTCATACTGGCACATCAGTCACAATCTGATGGTATGGTTACAACATCAGTCACAAGACTTAGGAGAATGAAGTAGAAGATTCTGGAACAAATGACGTCATACAACATGGATACCACATGTTGACCTCATGTTCTACATATGGTCATTTAGGGTAGGGTGCACAGTAGCGAGCACAGACCATCAGTAGTAGTATAAAAGGTAGACTAGTTTGTAAAGGGATCTTTATCAAGTTCTCTTGTGTTACTCCTATACTATACAAGAGTTGTTCTTTTGTTCAACCCTAAGTGTTAAGTTTACAAATAGTGGACTTGGTTTTTTTCTATTTTATTGTTCATCTTCATTTTCATTTCATTTTATTTTCTTATTTTTCTATTTTTAGAACATAGGGTTAGGGTTAGATCACAAGATACAAAGAATGGAGTAGAAGGATTTAGAACAAATGACATTATACAACATGGACACCATATGTTGGCCTCATGTACTACACATGGTTGTTTAGGGTAGGTTGCACAGTAATGAGCATGGACTATTAGTAGTAGTATATAAGGTAGATTAGTTTGTAGAGAGATCTCTATCGAGTTCTCTTGTGTTACTCAATACAAGAGTTGTTTTATTATCCAACCCTAAGGACCCAAGTTTATAACAATTTAGAAGGTTCAGTCTCTACCATCGACATTGTTACAGATCATAAAAACCTTGAGTATTTTTCTACTATCAAGGTATTGATCTAAAGACAAGTGTAGTAGTTAAGTACCTCTCTCAGTTCAACTTTGTCATCAGGTTCCATCCTGGTCATCTTAACACCAAACCAAACACTCTCACTAGGCAGTAGGATGTTTATCCTAAAGAGAGGAATACTATCTATGCCACAGTTAATCCTCACAACTTCAAATCTATCTTCACTCAAAAACAACCTATGACCTTTATATGAGCTACTGTCCTCCTCTTTTCTTTCCTTCAGATAGCTATAGTTGTTGATCTTGACACTCTTTACCAAGATATTCTTTCAGCCCTTTCTAGTGATCCAATCACTACAAAACACATTCCCACAGATAGCTAATGGTTTATGAACTTGAATAGTTTTCTTTGTCTTGATAACAGAATCTATATACCATCTACTGATAATCTCCATACATATGTTCTCCAGTATAATCATGATCATATTCTTACTAGCCACTTCAGTCAAAATAAAACACTAGAACTCATTCACTATGGATATTTCTGGCCTAGCCTCTATACTAATCTAGAATAATTCTGCAAGTCTTGTATTACTTGTATGTGATCTAAACCACAATATCACAAGCCTTACAGATCTCTCAAGGAACTTCCTATTCCCAAATGACTATAGAATTCCATTTTTATGGACTTTATCAAGAAACTCCTATCATCCTCTAGATTTGACACTATCTTGGTCATTGTTAACTGGCTTACCAAGCAGACAATTTTTATTTCTGTCCACAACACCATCATGTCTATTTATTCTTTATGTGTTCTCCAAACATAGCATTTCTTCCTATATCACTTCTGACAGAGATTCAAAGTTTGTGTTGAACTTTTTCTATTTGTTAGATACTGCTCTAGACATATGGCTTCACTTCACTTTAGGCTACCATCCTGAAAGTGATAGACAAACCAAACACACAAACCAGATCTTTGAGCAATATCTCCATATATATTGTAATTACTAGCAAGACAACTAGTCCAAACTTCTACTACTTGTGGAGTTCTCTTATAATAATACTCCAAGTGCTACTACTGGTGCTTCTCCATTCTTTACTAATAAGGGATATTATCTAAACATCTCCATTCACTCTGAATGCAATATTGCTTCCTCATAAGCCTGCAACTTTGCTGTAGACCTCAATGAATTACAGGATATCCTCAAAGCTAAGATCACCATGGCCCAACAGTGTTATTAGAAGTCTGCTAATATACAATGTTCCTCCACATCCAATTTCAAAGTAGGTGATCAAGTTTTTGTCAAGACTCAATTCTTTAGAACTACTTGTCCTTTAAAGAAGCTCTCCAAAAAATATCTCAGACTCTATGAAATTATTTTCCAGTCTGGCACTTTATTGTTCACCCTTTGCCTTTCAGAGTCTATACACTCTGTTCATCCAGTTTTCTATGTGTTTATGCTCTAACCTGCCACATTCAATACTTTTCCCAAGAGAATACAACCAGCTCCAGCACTAGTCATAATTGACAGATAATCTGAGTATGAAATCTTGTAAATAGTGGACTCTAAAATTGATTGCTGACAGGCATGCAAGCTTTGTATAAGATGATTTGGTTAGAGTATGAGAATACTAAAGACAAATCTGAGTGGATTCCTATATCTAAGCTCACTCATGCTACTGATTTAGTATTTGATTTCCATATTGCATATCCCACTAAGCTCAGTCTACTTTCTTTATTCTGATTACACTGCTGTATCTTATTCCCTATCTTCATATACTTTTAATGAAATATTTTCTTTTCAAAATTTTGGACTTTAACTTTATTTCTATTCTCTAACCATCTTATATTTCTTCTTACTCACAAAGTTACAGATAAGAAAAATCTCACTCATAATATTCAGTAATAAATTAAAAAAAAAAACTAAAATTTTAGCAGGAGGCCAAAGATAAGATTTCCTAATACTTCTCCCTTAGCCTCTTTCAGCCCTATATTGGACTCCTCTCTATCTCTGTTCCTGCTATTGTCTTTTTCTCTGTTTTCTTTTTCACCATCCTTGTCATTACTTTATGAATTCTTCTTTAGACTTTATCTCATATTGACTGTAGCTCCAATCCTTGCTAATTAGGCCATATTCTTCTCCTGGCTGGTACTCTTCAATGAGTTCCTGAAATATCTCTTCAATAACACTCAAAACTCTGCCATAGATAAAAACTACTGCTTGAGAGAGGTGGTTGTTACAGTAACATGGGGATGTATCGCTGTTTGATAGTAACATACCCAGCACAGATAAGGGAATGCCTATTAATATAAAGATTATTAGTATATTAGAAGAAACAAAAAATTATCTGTATTCACCTGTTGTTATGTACTAGGCAATCTTGCCTGGCATGCATATACCTTCCACAAGAGTTATTACTCTCCATCTTCATTATATCATCTCTATAGTATTTTGTTGGTTGTTTTTTTTGCCTTCTTAAAAGATTATTACCTAGTCTTGCTCTTTGAGAAAATGTTAATAATCTTCTTACATTTGGCTTCTATAACCTGAGGATTCTCAGAACCCTTCATAAGCATAGTATCTTTGGTTAAAACCTCATCCTAGAGTTTTTTCAAATACTCCAACTTTTTTCTCTTCTTTTTTGCCTCTGCATGCTTCCTCTTTTCAGCCTTCTCCCATGTTTGGTCTCAATAGCTTTTCTCATCTTCTGCACTGCTTGCTCAAGATAGCAAGCTTCTGCCATCTCTTCTAGGTGGGCTTGGAGCTTTTGCTTCTTCTCATGTCATTGCTGCATTTCTTGATGCTACTGTTCCAGCATCTCTAGGTTGGCTTCTAAGAGATTTGATAGGGTAGGAGAAGACATAATAGTTTAAAGAAATATGAAAATTTTCTTCATATCTATGTATTATTGACTTAGATACCATCACAAGTTCTTGAGGAGATAAACTCAATAGGACTTTGAAGGCTTAGTTCTAAGAGAAGAATACTATTATATGTCAAGTCTACCTATTCTAAAGATACATTCCCATGGTAGTGTTGTCATTATAACATCTTCAACACAAGCCTATCTTCCATGATAGCTACCTTTCTTACAATATGTTCCTATAGTGGTGATGCAACAACTTAGATATCCAGTCTTTCATAATGGGAATACTCCTATCAAACTCAGTCTTCTATAGTAGAGTTCTCCTATCTGATCTCTATCAGTGTTTTACCACTGAAACCTCCACTTAGGGCTGTATACTAAAATCTCTGAGCATCTCCTAACTATTTGACCTATATATAAGACTAGTAGTTACACTATAATTCACTAGTCTAATAATCAACAAAGATAGCTTCTATTGAACTTGATCTCTGGTATTCAATGGCAACATACTAATATCAGCACTTACTTCTATTTTGAACTTCATCCACTCATCTGAAGTTGTGACCATATAACAAACAGAGGGTATAGCACATAAGCTAAAGCCAAGGTCATTCTAACAAGTCTATATCACTGAGCTCATCACATGGAGTTTTTACACTCTACACATTCCCAAGCCAACCTCATGGACTTTTGCTTCCTGATATGAACTATATCTTACAATTGACCTCTCTGTCTTAAAAAAGGTCTCTAGCCAGGCCACTCACTTCTGGATGCCTTTTTTACTGTTAGAGATATACCAAAAGTGCTTAAAGCCTGCTCTAATGTCTCTGCTCCAGGTCCTAACCACATTAATTGGTGGTATCTCAAGCTTATTTTATCCAACAACACTTGTGCTATAGGCATTCTTTTCTTAGCTAATGCCTGTCTATCACTTCACCACTGGCCCAGACACTTCAAGGAGTTGGTCTCTGTCATTATACCCAAGCCAGGCAAGCCTGCTTATGATACCCCCAAGGCATTCAGGCCTATTGTTCTACTTACACTCTAGGCAAGCTTATTGAGAAGATAATTGCTAAGCAACTTCAGTTTGATGCTGTCAAGTATGGCATTCTTCATCCCAACCAGCTAGGAGGTGTGGCCCAATGGTCTACTGAGGATGCTTGTGTGTTTCTGACTCATTTGGTATGAGCTGGCTGGACCAAGGATCTTAAAACAAGTATTATTGCATTTGATATCACTTAATTCTTTCCTTCTTTGAATTATAGCATGTATACTTCAATTCTCAGTCACTTTGGTTTTGCAAATTGCATTGTGGATTTCTTTTCTGACTATCTTGTAGGTAGATCTACCTAATATTCTTGGAGTTCATTTCTTTCTGGAGCCTGTGATGTAGATGTAGGCATGGGGCAAGGTTCTGCATTGTCTCCTATTCTTTCTGCACTTTATATTACTCCTCTTATCCGCATTTTTGAACACAGAGCTCAAGCTCTCAACTTAGATACTTATATTCCTTCATTTGTTGATGATAGTCTTCTAATCTCTCAGGGAAAAACATATAATAAAACCCTGTTAGAGCTTTATAGTAGCTATAGAGTAGTTACAGACCTGATGGTAATATTTGGCTTGGTCATGGAGCATGACAAGTCAGAAATCTTTCACTTTTCTAGGGCATATAATAACTCAAATCCAGAGCTGAACCTTTCAGCTATTGGTGCCCCTACTCTCAAACCTAAGACATACTGGAGATACTTGGGATTTTATTTTGATCAACACCTGTCCTTCAAGAAACATGTTTGGTACTACTCTACCAAGGCACTTTCAATGGTTAAAGTAATAGGAATGCTTGGAAATTCATCTAAAGGCCTTCTTCCACTTCAAAAACATCTCCTTTATTGCTTCTGTATTGTTCCTATTGCCACTTATGGCTTTATACTTTGGTTCTTTGCTGGAGCTCCTACCAAGGCTCAGATATCACTTTTAGCAGCTATGCAGCACAAGGCTGCTCTTTGGATCCTTGGTGCATTTCGTACCTCTCCCACTGGTGGAATTGAGGCTTTGGCAGGTCTTATTCCTATTCAACTTCATCTCAAGAAGCTGGTAAAGTGGTCCTGCCTCAGAACTGCTACTCTTCCTTTACAACATACACTAATGTTTCTACTTAGTGCTAAACACTCCAAGAGTGCTTCTCTCCACCCACAGTTCCTTGCTCTTTTAAATGACACCCAGTGTGCTTGTTTGAAAGGCCCTCTCTTGGATACTAAAGCTTCTTTGCTTAATCTTACAGAATGCTTTGATCTCTTACATGCTGAGGCCACTCTAGATTGTAGGCTGCTAGACAGCTTCCCTGATCGCATCTCCTTCTGCCCTTGCAATCACTCAAGCCTCATGGATTGCAAAACCCACCTACAGTCTCTTGACCACCTTTGTCTTGAGGTTTCTTCCTTCTTTTTTTTTTTGTTCATCAATTTATTACACAGTGCTCAATTGCAGTCTGTAACAGACTATCTACAACAAGTAGCCTACAGTTTTCAAGGCCTCAAGGAACAGAAACTCTCTTTATAGGTAGATAAAGACATTATTATAGTCAGAAGAGATCAGAAATGAAATCTAGATAAAGGTTGCTCATAACCAACCTACTAATTATGTGTCCAAGTCCAGAAAGACCTATCATACTCAAAATACAGAGTCAAAAGAAACTGAGAAAAGGAAACTGAGAATCTATCTACAGAATCAGAAAAGCAGAACACTTGAGCACTCATGGAGGCTCAGAGAGAGGAGGAGGTTGTTCTTGAGGAGAGAAGGCAAATGCACTTGGGTGCTCCTTCAAGAAGTCAACAAAGTCCTCAATTGACGGAGATGGGTCAATCAGGGGACTGTGGGCAAACCTGGAGCAGTTTGCAAAGATGTGTCATTGTGTTTCCATCTGGCAATGGCCACATAGACACTGGGTGCACTCTGCAGGGAAGAAGCGCTGTCTGTACTCCCCAATGGGAGCATGGTTAAGGATGGCTCTAGTTGCCCTGGCACATAATGTGACCAACTGGCCAATGTGAGGAAGCCA
>Ga0157358_1000650_pt1 | contig 14709 bp, 5 predicted proteins | sample AttcapACBM2_FD_111484 | JGI IMG/M metagenome (GOLD analysis project Ga0157358, IMG submission 111484) | Fungus gardens microbial communities from leaf cutter ant in Botucatu, State of São Paulo, Brazil - Atta capiguara ACBM2 | ecosystem: Host-associated > Fungi > Mycelium > Unclassified ...
TAAAAGAAATGCAATAAAATCTTCAATGATTTCATTTCAAACCCAAAAACTGTTATAGTCATATCCAATGCCAATATCAAGAATAATATTGCTACTTCAATTTTGCACATATACAATAGTTATAATATTATTACAAAAACAATTCATCACACTATGAACATCACATGCACCAAAGTAGAACTTTTTGCCATTAGATGCAGAATTAATTAAGCTGTTCAAGTTCCAAATGTTGAATAAATCATTGTCATCACAGATGCCATTCTAGCTATAAGACATATTTTTGATCCATTTACTTATTCTTATCAACTGTACTTTATTGCTATATCCCAAGACCTTAAAGCCTTCTTTAACAAGAACTCTAATAATCCTATTTTGTTTTGGGATTGCTCTAGCAGCAATAAATGGCTCTCTTATTTAGTAGTTGACAAATAGAATAAACAGCTTAAGATAAACACTATCTTCCCATGCAAATCTTTCTGGGAATTTAGCAAAAAAGAAGAATTTGATTCAATTCTGAAGAACTGGCAAATAACTTTTCAAGCATCAGATTACAAGGGAAATAACTTTCTAGACTTAAATTACAATAACAACTTATCTACCAGGCTTATTTACTCTAAGAGGGGCACTTGGCTTAAACATTTTGGACACTCTAATACATTGTGTGCATGTACTGTCAGAGCCATCACAAACTATGCCCTAATTAGTAAATATTGTCTTAGTATTTTTTCCAAAGAATCCTTTGCTTGTCCATATGAAGACTATCCAATTGAAATTAGAAATCATATCTTATATGGCTGTAAGTATTATAAGAAGTATTGGAATTCTAAAAGGGATTTATTGAAAGACATCATCACATTCTTCAAGTTCAATCCAGGAGTATTTTCCTTCCATGAAGATATTACTTAATAGCAGTTTCACTGATATCCTCTTTGTTATAACTTAAGGCTTAAGAGTTAGAACTAGAAGTTAAACCTTGGATTGGGTTCATTACAAGAGAACTTGATAAAGAACTCTGTACAGGATTGTCTACCTTATATACTAAAATCTAATGGTCTGTACTCTACTACTTTAGCCTACTCTAAATAACCATATGTATAACATGTTGTATGATGTCATTCCTTCTAGATCCTTCTATCATTTTTCATTGTGCCATGTGATTGTGTGATACTGTGACAGTAACATGTCATGCTAAACTCTAACCCTAAGTTCAAAAATAGAAAATAAATCAAAAATAAAATAAAAGTAAGAAGGAAATAAAATGAAACAAAGTCTACTCTTTGTAATTCTGACACTCTTGTACTAGTAATATCATTGTCTAATTTTTCCCTTTTCCTTTTCCTTTTTTCTTTCTTTCTTCCATTATTTAAGTAGTTATATTGTAAATACCATGGTCTACCACTGCATTCCATATAATAAATTATTGAACTTAAAATAAAATAAAATAAAACAAAATAAAAGCACACTATAACAAATATACTATATCTGTAAGAAGACCTGTTCTTTCACCAAATCCTAACACTCCAACACTGTTAAAGCCTGTGGAGTTCTCTTTCTCTCTAAACTGTAAATATAAGATGGATATTTCTATATTGAACAAGAACATTCTCAATGGAGTACCAGAAGAATAAAAATGCTTATTACTTGCTAAACAAAAAGTTATGACACATGCTGGCACAAAACTAGATATCTGTTTGCATATAGTAACATTGTCAGATGAATGGCAGTAGAAGTCTTGATCACTTCAACAGTAAGCACCATAATATCTGTGATAAAATATTCTCATAAATTATGGAAGATGACCCTCTGATGCTTTTTCAATGATAAAACAAGAAGTGGTAAACTTGAGTCTATATTGCCCTAACAGCTACTATTTTGTTCTAAGGCAACAGGATCAACTAATGGAAGAAATTTATAGAATATTAGAATAGAGTGAAAAGATGATGTTGGTCTTGAAGCAAGAGCATAAAACAAGTATCAACACTGCTTTGAGTATCAATTTTGCTCCAACTTGATTCTATTCAATGACTTCCACCACAAAAAATCATATTGTACATCTATAGCTGGCAAATCCAATTTGAAGGTAAAGGAGTCTGCTGATGGCACTTTGACAAGAAAGAAGAAGGATGTTGTTGCTTGTTGAACCTTGCTGAGTGAGCTGAGTAGAACCTCAGCAATGTACTACTTCTGACAGAAGATTGGCATTGTAGGTGGAAGGATGGATATATGTCAAGTATGATGTCTAGAATTATTATTGTCAAATTCTAGTAGTTGAGCCCAGTCAACCCCTAACAACATCATGGGCCATTTAAAAACTATTCCAGAAGACAAGATCCCTATACATATTTCAGACTCCTAGCTAGAGAAGAACTTCAGAACCTGTTCTGAGATTCTAATTCTGGATGAGGCAAAGGAAAAGGCAAGAGACCTTTGTGATTTATCCCCAGCATTCGAAAGAGTGATCAAGAAACTTCTAGAGAACATCTGTTAAGAAAATGACAAAGTCTTCAATAAATGGTATACAATACTGTCTGCAGTAGACACATATATCTCATGGGGAGAGGTAAGGAAAAGTGTTCTCAATCTATGGCTTCAAAATGAACCAGGGGATGATCATATGTAATTTTCATCTGGTGGATTATCTTCTTTACATAGTTCAACAAGAATAGATATATACAACAAGATATTTGAGAACTTCTCAAATTTAATAACTCAGCTGATCCACTACATGCCATCGCCTTCCAGTTTTGCAAAACCTGGTAGATGGGGCCAAATTCAGGAAAAGGATCCTCTTATTCTCTACTTTCATCCAGCTTCTGCCACTGGTCTTCCACTGTGCACATTGTATGAGGTCTTCTGCCAATTCCAATGTGAAACATCTGTTCTTCTTCCAAATGACCTAGCAATGGCCAAAGTGGTGGCTGCCCAGATTGCTGCCTTTAGACTTTGTCTCAAAATGGCAGATGAGTTTGAGAATGAGAATGAGTATGAGGAAGCTTTTGATTCCTGTATGGCTGACCTTTTGGAGAAGATGGAGAAGTAGCATATTTTGAGACCAAAATCAGCCATTCACTATGGCAGAGTTAATCAGTGTATTAAATAACATGACATAGTCATAGCCATTCATGAGAATAAGATAGAATCTGGATATGGAGGATGTGATATATACATGCAGATTGCTGCTGATCATTACTTCCTTGTGAGGGTTCTTACTGGCTGGGCTGAGACAAACCCAGAAGCCAATAATTTCCTCAGCAATAGAACACTATGTTTTTTGATCTGTGTCCTGAGTATGTATACTATCCACTGATCTTTGCAATTTGCAATTACTGGCTTATTTCTGTCTAGAACACATGTTGTATATCTGTAGTGAATTCTATGATGGATACAAACCAGTCATGGAGCTGCTTTCTAAGTCAGTGTTTATGATTTCTGACCTCACTCACACTCGTTATATTAAGGTGGCAACACTGTTGTAGGCATTAGTCAGAGGGATAATCTCTTTGAGATAGTGAGAGATCATGTTGAGGCCTCTGTTACTTATATTATATTGATTACAGGCTAGTGTTCCAGCCACTTAAACCATCTGAAATCCTATTTGTACCTTATACTCCTCGTATATATAGGATCTGTGAATTTATTAAAAAAGCAAAAGATAAAACCAGCACTCTTACTTTCAAGTCCAGGCTAGACAAAGATAATCAGCAACTACTTCTTGCTACTCTTAACTCTTCTTCCTATCTCAACCAACCTATTGTTATTAAGCTTGTCTCTGGCTTCTATTCATAACAAGTGCATGAGCATTTGGTAGCTAAGGAACTAGCTCCAAAACTATATGGCTATACCAAGATGGATGGCACACCCACTGCTTATGTCATGGAATACCTTGATCCATTTGAATAGGAAACACTGTATAAATCTATGAATGAGAATTCTACAGTTCTGTTTTACACTGAGCTACAGAAAGCTCTTGAAGACATTGTCAGTACCCTGAAATCTAAGAACTATATCCATAATGATCTCCAGCCTAATAATATCATGATCTACAAGGATCTATTGAAACAACCACTAGATCTTATGGTGATTAATTATGACTGGGTAAAAGGGATAAGTAAGGTTTATTATCCTGTAGAACAGAACCCAGAAATCACAGGCATTAAGTGGCCTGGTGAAGCCAGAGGAAAGATTGAGAGTGATCAAGATTGGAAATTAATATCATTCTGGCTTCAGTAGTTAAAGAGTGGTTTATATTATAATCAAGTTTTTCTAGATCACTACTACTTGTTTGTGTAGTTGAATTGTGATATGAAGTATCAGAATTTTCAGAATAGGAGTAGTAAGAATTGAAGAAGCATTTGTTAAAGAGTGAAAATATTCCTATTATTTATTTATCAGCTGTAATTAGCATAGTATACAAGGTATAATATAATTATTCAAAGTCACTTCAAAAAATCACTTTAAGTGTGTCATCTATTTATAGCACTATAAATTAGCATAACAAATATATTGCTTTGTATGTCTCAGATAGTTATACTTTATTCTTTAATCTTCTATTATAACAATTACAGTTAAGATAACTAATGACTTAAATTTCTGTCATAGACTATTCTATCTTTGGAGACAGATAACCCACACCTTTTCTACTTCTACAAACTTTTGTCACATAAATTAGTCAATTACAGTTATAGCTATCCTATAGAGCTTAGGTAGAGCTTCTGATTAATATCAAATAGTAATTAGTATCTATAGTCTTATTTTCCATTTCTACTCTTGATTATTTTCTTAGATACTTGTTATATACTGGTCTGAGATTATATAATTTTCATCATAGATTATTATCTCTAATTTATTTCTAAAGCAGATAGTTGCTATTTCTTATCTAATCTATACAATTTCAACTAGTATGAATCAATTAGGCTCTACACTATAGCTGATTACTTCATAAATAATTATATAACATATTAATAATTTCTACTATCAGAGTTGAAAACTGTAGACTTAACTTTTTTTATTTTTTATTTTTATTTTTTATTTTGGACTTAAGGTTAGGATTGGCATAATGTCACAAGTCACAGTCACAAATTGTTTCATGGCATGACTTGGTATCACACATAAGTCACAGTCACAGTCACACAAACATGAGGGAACATAGTAGAAGCTTTAGAAAAAAATAATATCACTACAATATATTTAACAAAAATTGATCCTAAGGATAACATATGGCCTTTAGGGTAGGTTAATGGTACTATAGTATAAACCAGTAACTTAGTATATATAAGGTAGACAGTTTTGTACTAGGAACTCTATTAAGTTCTCTTGTATTTATCTGAATATAAAGTACTTTCTCTTGATATACTCTAAGATTTTAAGTTTGTAACATCTACAGAGCTTCAGATGATATTTAAGAGTATTAGTGTAACCAGAATAGTTATCTATTTTTTAGATATTATCTTAGTTATTGTATACTAGTATTCAAGTTAGATAAATATACTATAAGTCTGAAAATTAACTAATATTGATATCTTTTTCTAATGTCAATAGTAATATATTGTCAAGAGGGTCAAGGGAGAATAATTCTTGCTTCAATCAGATATCCATAATTAGTCATATAGATAAGAATCAGATTAAGTATAGAAACTTATTTGGAAATAAATGTGATTATCTAAAGTGTTGGACAAAGTATCTGAGGGGATTTTTAGAGCTATTTTCTGTCTAACTTAACATAGGTAGCATATCTTTATATACCACACTGTGTCTTTCTCTAGTTCTGGCCACCACAATCACTGCAATAGTAGTTTTACAGTTGTAAAAGCTTTTCAGTGTCCTACTTTGTTATGGCAAGCTTTCAGTAGTCATAACTACTCTCCCATAGGTACTACTAACTGAAGATTGCTATTTTTTTATTTTTCTTTTATCTATTTTTCTTGATTTTATTTTTATTTTTATTTTATTTCTTGGAGAATAAAGAAATATATGATTGTGGTCACATGACACATCACATGATGTCATAGGCATAGAACATAGAAGAAGGAGCTGAAAAGATGACATCAAGGTGTATATTTATGACATATTTTATTACAACTTAAGACTAGGGATTTAGTCAAAATAGAAAACTGATATTGCTTAGCACAAAAAAACACTCATTAAAAATAGGCTAGATGTAGGTGTGCACAGACCATACACCAGAGGTATATAAAGTAGACATATCTGTACTAAGAACTTAAATATTATAAGTTTATGTAGATAAAGTCATTATATCTTTTATAATATATGATATTACTCTTCTGCTGTGTCACATGATGCTGTAACCATAACTTTGACATGCATAACCTACCTATGAAAGTAGTCATACCTTGTTATGTTACCTTGTCTCTCCTTTACTAAGTTCTAAATAAAAGATAAAGGGGAAAAGAAAAGAGATAGAAGAGTTCAAGTAAGAAATAAAAAAGACTTTGGATGAGAGATTAGAACAGAAAAGGAACAAGTCCACCATCTTTGATTCTGACATGTTTACCTTATAGTGTACACATGGTACACTCTTAGACAATACATGAACTTTAAAGTAGGATTATTTATTGCCAGTACAGATCATGTAACTATAATATAAATAGGGTAGTAATATATTGGGAACTCATTGTCAAGTTTTATTATGATAATCACAAAACTCTTTGCAATATAAGACTGCTTAGTATGCTATTGACCATCTTAGTTAGTGGTTGCCACAACACAATAAGAAACACATCTTACAAGTTGTGCTTGTTCTTCTGTCATTGCTCATGAGAGATTCTCATCCATTGTTTGTTGTAGCAATCACTGATCAAAATTATCAATAGTGTACTAAGTAGTCTTATAGAGAAAGAGTATTATATAAGACAACTCAACAAGAAGTCTCTAATGTATTTCTGCATTATATATACTACTAGTATATAGTCCATGCTAATAATAAATAGTCTTATTCTAATCTCTATATATCAGCTATGAGATAAACAAAATGGTAGAAGGTTCTAGAAGGAGTGATATTATATTATGGGTTATACACATGATAGCCTTAAGACAGACACATGGTTATTTATGGTAGGCTAAAGTAGTAGTGCACAGACCAGTAGTCTGAGGTATATAAGGTAGATAATTCTGTACAGAGTTCTCTATCAAGTTCTCTTGTGTTAACCCTAATACAAGGTTCTATTCATTGATTAGCCCTAAGGTCTTTGAGTCATAGCACATAGATACTATCTGAAATCCACTATCTAATAAAGCTTCTTCTTTGTATACTCTGTTCACAAGTACTAGAATAACTCTGAGATAGGCTTTGTCTGGGACTGTCTCATCTTGCCTATTCTCTTCTGTCATAAAAATATAATACTATCATTTATTAGATACTAGCTTATTCAAAAATTGTACAACTGGATCATTAATGGATCAAAGTTTCACAGTTTATCCATTTTTTATGTTGATGGTCTCTTGAATCCTCTCTGGTCCCTCTAGATTAGTTATGTTACAATCTTAAGACTAAAGAGTTGGTCAAAGAAAAACCTTGGATTGGATTATTACAAGATACCTCAATGGAGTTTTTAGTACAAACTTGTCTATCTTATAGATGTTAGGCTACTAGTCTATGCTACAGTACCATTAATCTACCCTAAAGGCTATGTGTTATCTATAAGGTTAACATGTGTCAAACATGTTATAGTGATATCATTTCCTTTTAGAATCTTTTACTGTGTTTTATTGTGACTGTGATAGTAACATGTGATGTCATGCTATCACTAACCCTAAGTCCCAAAATGAAATATAAAAGGAAATGAAAATGAAGTTCATTATTTGCAACTTTGATATTATTCCTTCTTTAAGGTTTTTTCTTTGGAAAAATTGACTTCCATTTTCACCAGTTCCTCTCCAACTTCTTTAAATACTTCTCTTCAATCTTTCCATTATCCTAGCCATACAAAATCTTTATCATATACTTCACTGGTGTTATAAGACAAGAGTGTGGACAGACTTTGGCTAGAGTTAGGGTTAGCCAGACATAGATAAGTAAATAATTATTAGTCTACAACAGAGGAAGAAACACATGACCTGGAAGTCATGTGACAAAGTCTAGAATGGTCTAGAAGGATCGAGAGGAGTCTAGATTAGAGTTAGGATTAGGGATGACATCAAGGGACAAGAGTTTCTCATGGTGTACACATGGTGTGCACATGTACAGCAGAGATTAAGAATATGATGTCAGGGCACATGTAGGAAGCATGGTGGCCTTAAGGAAAACACATAGTGGATGAGTAATAGGACATAAGGTAGCCACATTGTTGTAGCATGGACCACATTGTATTTATATAAATAGAGGAGCAATACAGCGAGGGCTCCTTGTTGAGTTCTCTTGTAATCCCCACTATGAGATAGTCAGTTAAGAGCTTTGCTGAAGTAAGCAAACTACAAGTGCCATTCCAGCAAGTGGTTGCTACAACAACTGGTAGCTCTCCCCTCCTAAAGTTTTTGTCTTTTACTATATCCAACTTTTTCTATTACCTTACTTTTACATTCAATCTCCCCTCAAACTCTGCTACCATCTCTTTTGCATTCTCTAAATCTTCCTCCTTCTCCTAGCTATCATGTTCTGCCATAATCTCCTTCTATAACACCAAGTATTTCACAACTCCTCTTATTTTTATTTTATTTAATATTTTTTCAGCCTTCCATTCCTCAACTTCTTCTACCTCTACTGGTTTCCCCTTCTCTATATTTTGTCCCTTCACTTGTTCTTTGTATTATACAAATTAGTGGCACATTCATACCACTATTCAATGCTAGTTGAGTTGGTAGCCTTTTTGTCTCCATCAACTTTCTCCTGATCACCTTGTTCATTTCCCTCTTAAATTCTTCTACTAATGCTTTCTTTTTGTAACCACTTCTCCTTACTGCTCTTTTAAATTCTTAAATGAATTCTTTCATATTCTTTCCTCCTTACTCCATCTTTTTGAGTTCTATCATCTTGACTGATTCTTCATCTCCTCCTCTGAGTTCTTTCTCCTGCTGATCCAAATTCTACTTCTCCTAATTATAAATTCTCCAATGAATTCTCCTTCCACACATCTACAAATCCTTCCTGTATATATAACAAGATCTATTAAATTTGTTCTTCTACTGTTGTTCCTCTCATCTTCATCCTCAAATATAATCTGCATACTGTAATAAAGACCCCAACCTTCCCTGCTTCTCTGTTGAATACTAGTGGCTTGACAACCTTTATGTTGGACCCTATATTAGATCTTTCTGCCATTCCTCCTTCTCCTTCTCTTATTGCTGCTAGCAATGTCTGGATCTGTATATATATTGCTACCAACTGCTTCTGCTGTTGTCTTATGATTTGTTACAAGTCATGTTAACTTATGATAGTGCTGTCATTGTTGTAAGAGGGCAGGAAGTCAATAGGTGAGAGTGATGATAGTAGTTATATTGGAGGTGAGAACTTGTAGAGTGGTAATGGAAAGGAGCCAGTGCTGGCCTTGCTCTCAGACTCATATTCTGAACTTGAAGCAATCTCAGTATGTGCTAGTAGGCCCTGTTAGGGCAACTGGATGAAAGAGCCTAATACTTCAAATCTCTAGAAAATCCTAAGAGAACAGAATGAGGATTTCTAAAGATAACAACTACTTTATATATTGACAGATCTATTTTAATGTGCCATAATTCCAATTACATAAGCAAGGAATGATGATACTTAAGTAACCAGAAACAGTTTAGAATAAAGTAAACAAAATAGAAGAAAGCTACTATACCATACCTCAAGCTGATGTTTGCTTGAGAGAACCTAAGGTATTAGCAAGAAGATCTTATACTTCTAGATAATACCATAAAACAGGGCTTATATGCTTCAAAACCTTATGAGAGTACTTGTTTTCACAGAAAAGTATTTTCCAGCATAATATTGTAAGTAAGTGTGATCTATGGAAATAGTAAAGAGAGAATAAAATGGGCTCTTATGAGTAGAAAGCAATCATTGAATTGATGTTGGGTTGCAAATAAAGAGACAACTATGTGTTTGCAAGATTTTAGAGAGCTTCTTTATAGTTTCAGTCTTCATTCTCTAGTTCCATTCTCTGTATTTTTAGACTAATATATAAGTTACAAGTTGAGGAAAGTAAGAGAGAGGATACCTATATCTGAATTCCCCCACTTGAGAGTAGTTTTTTATTTTGGGTAAGTATTGTTAGTATCTGTTATCACTTTTAAGAGGGTTCTTGTCAAGATTGTAGACGATGGACTTGACTTTTATTTTTCACTTTTCATTTTATTTTATTGTGTTTTGTTTTTCTTTTATTTTTCTATTTTTAGAACAACTAGGGTTAGGGTTGATTGGTCACGCTGTCACATCAGTCACAATTTAATGGCATAGTCACAAGACTGATTACGAGACTTGAGAGAAGGAAGTAGAAGGATCTAGAATAAGTGACGTCATACAATATGGACAACACATGAGGTCAACATGTTCTACACATGGTCGTTTAGGGTAGGGTGCACAGTAGTGAGCACGGACCATTGGTAGTAGTATATAAGGTAGACTATTTTGTAAAGGAATCTCTATCGAGTTCTCTTATGTTACTCAAATACAAGAGTTGTTCTATTATCCAACTCTAAGGATCTTAGTTCATAACACCTTGCAGCTGTGAGAGCTATCCACTAATTAGAAGCAAGTTGTAGCAGTCTTGAGAAGAGAAGGCCTATCACATACTATCTAATATCTACACTCTTTCCACTCTTCCAAAATGGATCACACTCTATTCTAATCACCTATCAACCCAAGAACTAAACCCTGTATGTTGTGGCAACCACTAGACACAAAGTTCAATAATCATACAAACAAGCAAAGCTTAAAGTAGGCTATCAATGTGGGGATCACAAGAGAACTTGACAAGGAGTCTCTGCTGTATTGCTACCCTATTTATATAAATTACAGATGGTCCGTACTACTAATAATTAACCCTACCCTAAAGTCCATGTGTCGTCTATGAGTATACCATATATACACTATGAGGTAAACATACTATTAATATGCTCCTTGACATCATCCATCTAGTCCATTCTAGTCCACTCTAGGCCTATGACCTCACATCATGTGATATGTTATGTGACTATAGTCATATGCCTCTTTATTGTCAAGAAAAAGAAAAAGAAAAAGAAATTTAAAAGAAAAGAAATATAAAATCAAGAAAAATAGATAAAAGAAAAGAAAAAATGTTAGTTCTCACATGCATCATAACACTGTACTTCTTATCAATCCTATGGAGTTCCAAACAGCAACTCCTATAATACTTGACAACTCAGAGTATATGCAGTAGTAAAGTATTATTAGGCTACTGTTAGGGCAACTGGACAGAAGAGCAAAGCACTTCAAATTTTCAGAAAATCCTAAGTCTATTATTCAAGAAATACTAAATTATACACTTACTTCTAGGAAATCCTAAAAGAACAGAATGAGAATTCCTGAAGATAACAACTACTCTATATATATATAATAATAGGTCTATTCCAATGTGTCAGAATTCTGTTTACATAAGCAAGGAATGATGATACTTAAGTAATCAGAAATAGTTTAGAATGGAAAGACCAAATTAGAAGAGAGCTAGAGTACTTATCAAGTGCTTCCAGTGTATGAGAAAGTTGATGACACTAGCAGACTTCAAAAGATCATAGAGTATTGTAGAAGAGCAAGGAAGTACTGAAAAAGGGAGTTAAACAACATATCTAGATAAATTAGACATATTGATATGCAACTTGAAGAGGTCCAGAGTGTGGGAAAGTGGATAAGCAGATGGAGTGAATGTGAAAAAGAATCACAGAACACAGATCAGTCAAAAATGTGGAAGAGAAGAGTCTTAGAAGAGCCAGTCTCCTTACAGTTACTAGTTTTATATTTAAGAATGTTATTTACTATGTACTATTTTCTTAGTCTGATTATCAACTTAGATTTATGCTACACTTACACTAAGCACTTAGTACATCTGCACCTCTTTTCCAACAAACACAACCATATGAAAAGTTGACTAAGTATAACAATCCCCTATTGAAGCTAAGGTTGTCCTATCTATATAGCATTTCCCTGACCTATCTTCTGTACTACTTATATATAATCCCAGCAAGTGTAAATCATTCTTAACAAGGCCTTGGAGTACAATGTTTGGAGTTAGAACCAATATAGAAGAGATACTTTAGCTCTCTAGTAGGATCCTAGAAAAGGAATTAGAAATGAAAACCAGAGAGAGTGTGTCTTTACTAGAGAGGCCATAAAGAGAAACCATATTGTACACTATAAAAAGTCAAAGACAGTAAAAAGTTTGATAGAAAGCTACCTAGGCTTACTAGAAAGAACAAGAGCTAGGAGCTTGAACCTGGTCTTCTTGCAGCAAAAGTAACTGGTAAATTTTGGAGGACTGTCAGCAAGAGGAGAAGACAATGCTGGCAAGACCATTGGAGTAGGGTGGTGTGGCTGTAGCCCAGTATGTTTAGAAGCTAGAAGGAAAACTAAAGGAAATGCTGGAGTTTGATCAGGAACAAGATTAAGAACAGTTTCTGGTAAAGAGAAAGTGAATATTGGAGAATCTAAAAAGGAAATTTGAGAAAATTTGTCAGCTAGCTGACATATAAACAAAAATAAGAAAGAAAAAAGATATACCAGGCAAAAAAGAAGCATGAGCAGGAGAAAAATAATAGAAATAGCAGCTTAAGAGGAAGTAAAGCAAAAGAGGTAAAGGCCTTTCTAGAGATGTCTAGGTCAGCCAGGGCTACTATGGGAATATAAGACTTACTCAATTCAGCAATATTGCTAAGTTTGAGATTAGGAACTAGAACTGGCAATGGAAAAAGCAGCAGAGTAGTAGGATTCTTGGCTGGGAATCTAAAGGAGGATTTGTCAGTGACATATAACAAGGCAGAGATCTGACAAATCTCAGCAAGCATGCTGGCCATCAGATTATTCCATTCCTCCAATAGAGGACATTATATTAGCTTGCTCATCCTATGTTGCAGAGCAGTCAGATGATGAGTGAGGTGTGAATACTCAGCTGGTTGTATGAAAAAGAAAAGATAGAGAAAGAGCCCAAGAAGGCATTAAAGAAAAGAAGACAGACTTTATAGAAGAAAACTAGGCTAGAAGCTGTAAAGGCTTTAGCTGAAGACATAAAGAAAATCTAGATCAATATAAAATAGAAACTGTCAGAGCAATATAGAAAGTTGCTCAGGTCAGCAGTCTTAATACAGTGGAAAAAATATTACTGATGGGAGGAGTGTTTAGTCTTAATCAAGAAAGTATGAAACAAAGATCAGACCTTCTTAATAGAAGAATCAAAAAGAAAGAGGTAAGGTGACACAGTCTGAGATAAAATCTGCAGTGCTCATGAATATAGACATAATGTTTATGAGCTGGTTAAAGGTCCTGGAGAATACTGAGGACAGTCATTTTTGGTGAGGGAAAGATGTTATGCCAGAAAATGCTTTTTCACAAAAGAACATACTCTTATAGTGTTTTTAAGCATGTAAAACCTCTTTAAAGACATTCATGAGAAAACTTTATACTTTTAGATAACACCTCAGGCTCTCTTAAGCAAACATCCACTTGAAAGATAGTGTGGTAGTCATTAATCAAACTGGATCTTGGAAAGATGAGGTCTTTAGAGATAATAAATGTCACTATACTTGTGAAAGACTAGCTATGAAGTATAGATACTCACAAGCACAATTCATATAGTTACAAATGTTTAGATGGTAGAATAAGATAGGAACATCCTGAATTAGAAGCTGATGGAGTCTAAAATAGATTCACAAGTAGGAGTAACCTATGAAAATAACTAAGGAAGAATAAAATGGGTACTTATGAGCAGAAAACAATTATTAGCTTGATGTTGGATTGCAAATGAAAGGAGAACCATCTTCTCACAAGTTCTTAGAAATTTCTCTTATGGTTCTGGTCTCTATTTTTTAGGTTTATTTTTAGATTAATACATAAGCCATGAGTGAAAGGAAGTAAGAGAAAGAACTCCTATCTAAATTCTCCCACTTGAGAGCAGTTTAATCTCTATTTTATTGAGTGAGTATTGTTAATACCTACTATCACTTTTGAACAAGTTTCAGAGAGCAGAGAAAAGAAAAAGAAGAAAAATAGGAGGTTGAAAGAATTCTGAACAAAAAAATGGTATAAGAATATACTTTATCTAGACTTGTTGATCATATAAGTTCCTCATTTTCATCTTGGTATGTCTCTTGAATTTGTTGTATGTGTTCTTCAACCTGTGTATCCCTTTTCTATTTGTATCTATCCAATTTATCAGCTATTAGCTGATAAATATGATATTTCTGTCTCTCCATATCTCTATTTATAATTCACTATAATTCATTGACTATATTATATACATCTCCTCCAATTTATTCTATGTATGTCTTGTTAAACTGCAACAATGTGGTTTTAATATCTACTAGTTTAATAGTTACTATGTTTGCCAGTATAATCAGGTCTTATACTTATAGGTCTGTTATTTTTTTTAATCCTTGAATTATATGGTAATATTTCTTTATCTAATTTTTCCTTTCTTGATTCAATATTACAATAAGATTCATTTTGTTGACAGTATGAGATATGTAGGAGTTAGGTGAGGTAGATGCTATAGTAAATCGAGCCATTTGGCTAGATTTCTTGATTGTTATAATACACTTGGATACTAA
>Ga0157358_1000651_pt1 | contig 14708 bp, 15 predicted proteins | sample AttcapACBM2_FD_111484 | JGI IMG/M metagenome (GOLD analysis project Ga0157358, IMG submission 111484) | Fungus gardens microbial communities from leaf cutter ant in Botucatu, State of São Paulo, Brazil - Atta capiguara ACBM2 | ecosystem: Host-associated > Fungi > Mycelium > Unclassified ...
AGCAAGATAATAAAGAAAGATCATAGGAAGATTAGATTTGTTGAAGAAGATAAGATTTGAAGAAGAGATAAGATTGAAGAAGATTAGATTGGAAGAAATGACGACCACTGGTAACAAGATGTCAGTGATGAATTTGGCAGATTGGGCAAAGATAGATGTTGAAGAGATTAGGGAAAGATGGGCAAAGAGGAGAAGAGAGTTAGAGGAAATAGAGAAGAAGAAGACAGAGAGAGAGAAAAGAATAAAAGAGGCAAAGAAGAGAAAAGAGGAAAAGAGGAAAAGAGTAATAAGAGAGAGGAGATGTTTTGTTTGTGGAATATTCGGGCATATGGCTCGTTATTGCAGAAATAGAGAAGAGAAAAGAGGATTGTTGATGCCCCAGAATAAATTTGAAATATTGAAAGATAGAGTTATGCAGAGAGGAGAGGGAAGTGGAAGAGAAGTAGTGAAAGAGAGAAGAGAGATTTTGAAGGAAGAAAAAGCGAAGAAGAAGAAGAGAAAGATAAAGGTTCAAAGGAAAGACCTAGAAAAGAAGGAAAAGAAGATAAAGGAAGAAGGGAAAGAAGAAAAGACGATAGAGAAGGCAGAGAAAGTGGAGAAGATGAAAGAGATAGAAGAAGAGAGAGAGGTAGAGATGTGAGGTTTCTCTGGAGGAGAAATCTTGAAGGGGAGATACCCCCTAGTATGGTGGAAGGTGTGGTGTTATGAGTGTGAAGGAATAGATCACAAAAGAAGTGATCATAGAGAGAAGACGAAGAAGGTGGAAAAGAAAGAGAAAGATAGAAAGATAGAGAAAGAGACAAAGAAGCAAGAAAAGAAGAAAGGAAAGAAGGAAAAGAAAGAGAAGAAGAAGATAGAGAAAAGAGAAATTGGCATAGAGACAGAGAGAGAGATAGTGGAAGAGAAAAGAGAGAAGAAAGATATGGCAATAGCAACAGAAGAGAAGATAGATGAGAAGAGAGAGATAGAGCTAAGAGAGCGAGAAGAGAGAGTAGAGATAAGAGAGAAAGAAGTATGAGAGATAGAAGTAGAGATTAGAAAGAAGTTTGAAGAAGAGATAGAGAAGAAAGAGAAAGAGATAAGAAAGAAGGAAGAAGAGATAGCAAAGAGAGTAAAGAAGATGGTAGAGTTAGAGAGTAAGATTAGAGAAAGAGAGATAGAGACAGAGAAGAGAAATAAAGAGTTAGAGAAGAGATTGGAAGAAGACGAGAGAAAGAGATTGGAAGAAGAAGAAAAGATTAGATTGAAGACAAAGAAAGATGAAGGAAAGAAGATGTTAGATGAAATATTGAGAGAGCAGGAGAGGCAGATGAAAGAGATGCAGGCTCAGATGGAGGCCTTGCAGAAAGGAGAGATAGAAGAAGATAGTTGGAAGAAAGATATAGAAGAAGATAGAAGACGAAGGCAAGAGAGGAAAGGAAAAAGTAAGATGAAGGAAGAGAAAGAGGTAGAAGAGAAATAAAAGAAAAAGATAGATTGGAGAGTAAAAGTAGAGAAGTTTAAGAAAGAGAGAGAAGAAGAAGAACAAGTAGAAGAAGAAAAGTGGAAAAGAGTAGATAGTAGGGAAGATATAGGAAAAGAGATGGACGGGTTTTGGAATGTAGTTGAAGAGAAGAAGAAACCAAAGGTTGAGGCAACAACGCCAAGAATATTAGCAGTAGGTAGAGGAAGTGAATTTTGAAAGAGATAGAGATATAGCAAAAGAATACCAAGGTGTTTCTCCAGAGGAGAAACCTTGAGGAGGGGATACTGTTATAAGACAAGTGTGTGGACAGACTTTGGCTAGGGTTAGGGTTAGCTGGATATAGATAGATAGTATTTTATTAGTTTACAACAGATGGAGAGCACGTGACTTGGAAGTCATGTAGAAATCTAGAGCGGTCTAAAAGGATTGAGAGGAGTTAGGGTTAGGAGTAATATCAAGGGACATGAGTTCCTCATGGTGTACACATGGTATGCACATGTACAGTGGAGATTAAAAGTATAATGTCAGGGCACATGTATATAATATAGTGGCCTTAAGATAGACGTATGGTAGATGAGTAATAGGACATAAGGTAGACACATTGTTATAGCACAGACCAGGAGCCTGTAGTATATATAGAGGATCAATACAGCAAGGGCTCCTTGTTGAGTTCTCTTGTAATCCCCACTACTAGATAGCCTACTGAGAGTATAGTACTGCAAGCTGCTTCTATTGTTGTTGAGCTAAAAGCTCAAATTGATTGAGCTGTATTGACTTATAGTGTATGGTGGTGGTGTTGTTGGTGGTGAGGATAATAAAGGTGGTAGGGTGGGTGGTGGTGACTGCTATTTAAAGAGTACATATTCTATATCAAACTTGCTTTCTAACTCATACTCTGAACTTGACATTTTCCTCTGTAAGAGCTAGTGGCACTCTTCTTGTCCACCTCACTCTGTCTACCAACTATCTAACTACTAACTGCTATCCTAATAAATTTCTGTCTACTATCTCTAAGAAAAGAATACTTACTCTAGATAAAACTCATAGGAGATCCTATCATTTCTTTGCATGTACAGGTCACAAGGAGACACTACAGTACAAGACTTCTGTATGAAATTTCTATACTAACAATGTCCACTCAAGGTAATATGTCTACCTGCACCAGTAGGCTTTGGTACAACTAAATGGCTAGATTTTCTCTATTTAACTGATATATCTCTTATGTCTAGAGACCAGCAATTCTTCTTGACTTTGGGTGGTATTATTCTTGGTTAAGGATAATAAAAAAGTAAAGTGTAAAGTAGAGAGAGCTCAGTGTTGAACAGTCTCAAAAATAAAAATCAAGTTTTAATATTATAACTTAAAAATCTTAGAATGGGTCAATAAGATGAATTTTATATTAAATTAACATAAGAGAACTCAATAGAAAACTCTGTACATAATCATCTACCTTATATACTAAAATCTAATAGTCTATACTCTACTACTTTAGCCTATTCTAAATGACTATGTATTTTCCTTAAAATCAACATATATATAATATATTATATAACATCATTCCTTCTAAATCCTTTTACCATTTTCTATTGTGCCACATGATTGTGTGACTGTGTAACTGTGACATGTTATGCTAAACTCTAATCCTAAGTTTAAAAATTGAAAATAAACTAAAAAGAAAGTAAAAATAAAAAATAAAATAAAATGAAACAAAGTCTACTCTTTGTAATTCTGACAATTGTTATGACAACCACTTAGTCACAAAGACTAAATAGCAATACTAGGTAAACTTAAGATGATATCTTATAGAAATTATAAGAAAACTTGACAAGAAGTTCCTAATAAATTGCTATCCTATTTATATGATATATATATAGTTCATGTTAATAATAAATAACCTTATCCTAAAGTCCATATATTGTTCATGAGTATACCATATATACACCATGAAATAAACATGCTATTAATATATTTCTTGATATTATTAGTCTAGTCTCTTCTTTTAGAATTTAGACCTTATATCATATGACTACAATCATATGCCTCTTTATTGTCTAAGAAAATCAAAATAAAATACTAAAGTTTAAGCATACTATAATAGTACTTTTCTCTTTGGATTCCATCTCTGAAGAAACTTGTCTTTTTTTTCTTTTCTTTCCATCTTACCCAACTTCTCTTTAATTTCTTTAAATATTCATCCTCAAACTTTTTATTATTCTATCCAAATAAAGTTTTTGCTATATACTTCTCTGGTAATTTACTCTTTTTCAACTCTTTTACTTCTAGATTTAACTCTATCTCTATTTCTCTTCTTTTTTTCTTTTTACTTATCTTATCTTTTTCTCTCTAATCTCTTTCTTGAACTCTTTTACTAATTTTCTTATATTTTTCAAATTTTCTAATCCCTCTTATATATTTTCTTCTACTGTATAACTCTTCTATTATACTAAATAGTTCAGCTTTCCTTTCTATTTCCATCCATTCAAAATCTTTTCTATCTCATACTTCTTCTCTCATTTTATCTTTACTAGAGAACATGAAATCTTCTTCTGTCCCTCTATCTACTCCTAATACATCACTATCCTACTCATATTAACTATTAGGTAAATTTTCATTAATGTTAGTAACTTTAACTTTAACTCTACTATATTTTCTGATATTATTTTCTTAATTTTATAAGGTCCCATATACTTTTTTATTAACTTCTTTGTCTTTCTATCTCTCATCTACCATGTCAAATCCTTTATACTCAACAATACTCTATCTCTTACTTTGTACTCTACTACTTTCTTTCTATTCTTATCTACATGTTTTTTTATTTCCTCCTGCAATTTTTTTAATGCTGCTTTTGCTTTCTCATGCATCTTCTTTATCTTTTTCACCAACTCCTTCACTTTTGCATGCTTCCTCTATATATATTACTACAGTTTTTCTAGTACTACATTCAGTCTCAATTTTCTTGCTAGCATCTCTGCTCTATTTTTTATTCTTTGACATTGATTACATCTCTTGATATATTTAATCTTTTTCATAACTTTTGGCCATTAATATTTTATATTATACTATCAGTATATTATAATGAAGCCAAATAATTTCCAATCCCAACTCTTTATTCTTCAGAACATACAGCTTCACTTCTTTTAATACTAACTCATTCTCGATCTACCACTTATTATTTCTCAACACTTTTACCCCTATCTTTTTCATTTCTTTTACTACTTTTACTACTTTATCATTCTTTACTTCTGATCTTTTTATTTTCTTTATTATTTTCTCTTTTGCTTCTTCAATTAACAACTGTTTCTTTTTCATTGTTCTAATCTCTAACTACTCTTTTTTCAACATTATCTGATTTTCATTATCTCTTTCTATATCTTCTGCCCAATCTACTCTCCTGCTCAAACTATCTACTTGTTCTATACTCTTGTCAGTTACATATTTCAGGGCAAAATCAAATTGGACCCATCTAGCCTGTCTTTGGTTCAACTTCTATGCTTTCATAAAATACTCCAAGTTCTTGTGATTGGTCCAAATTATGAATTTCATAATTTCTTTTGGTTCTGTTCAATGATTTAGAAATATAAGTTACTAGCTTTCACTTCTTATCTAGGTCTAGTGTAACCAAGACTAGCTCCATTGTAAACTTTTCTTTTAACTCCTCAAATACTTTTTGCTGCCTCTCTTCCCAATTCCACCTTACATTCTTCCTTATTATTTTATATAAAAATTTTGCTACCCTTGTGAAATCCTTAACAAACTATTTATAATAGTTTGCCAATCTCAAAAACTTCTGCACATTCTTCACACTCCTTGACACTAGCCAATCCACTACTCTCTAAACCTTCTCCTTTTTTATTTTTATGCCATCTGGCCCTATTATTACTTCTAAAAATCTAATCTTTCTAACCTTTTCTATACATTTCTCCAGTTTCACAAATAAATCATTCTTTTCTATCCTCTTTAATACTTCTTCCACAATCTCATTATGTCATTCTTTTATTTCTGTTCTTATTATTAAATCATCAATAAATACTGTTATATCCCCAGTCTTTATTATATCTCTTAACGAGTCATTTATTATAGCCTGAAAAGTTGCTAATAAGCTTGTTAGTCTAAAGAACATTACTGTTAGCTCAAAGATACCCTCTGGTATTGAAAATACTGCTTTCTACTCATCTTCTTTCTTTATCCTCACATTATTATACTTCCACCTCAAGTTCATCTTTGTAAATACTATCTTCTTCTCTGTACTATCTATTAGATTTAAAATTAGTAGCAATGGATAATCGTTCTTAATTGTCCAACTGTTTAAGTATTGATAGTTCTGCACCATCCTCTTCTTCCAATCTTTTTTAGCATAAGGAATACTGGTGATATCTATGGTAATTTTGATAGCCTAATCTATCTCTTTCTCAACTGATCCTTTACAAACTCCTGTACTTTCTCTCCCTCCATTCTTGACAATAGGTATATCTTCTTTTTTGGCACAAATATTTCTCTAAGATGTATAGTATGATTCCAGATTTTTCTTATTAGCATCCTTTCTAACTTCCTTTTTTCAAACACTTTCAGATACTTATAGAACTTTTTTGAAACCATTTCTTCCACCATCCTAATCTCAATCAAATCTTTCTCTTTTTCTTGTTTCTCCTCTATTATTCTTGCTATCTCTATTTCTTCCTCTACTGTTGGTTTTCTAAATTCTCTCTTTTTCTCTTTTTTTCTTTTTTTCTTTTTTTCTTTTTTTCTTTTTTTCCTCTTCTTCTTTCTGCTTTTGCCAACATGGCTTTATCTATTTTATTCTCCACTTCTTTCCACACTCATCTAGACATCTCATCATTTGTACCTTTTCTATTTTCCAATTGATTTCTGGATTGTAGCATGTTAGCTACAGTATTTCTAATATCACACTCCAACTCTAACCTCCTATCACATTTATTGACATTCTTTCCTTATATCTCTTAAAAAACAACTCCACTTCTACTATATTCACAATTGGCCCTATATAATTCAAGATACTATCTATATTTTTCACATATATTGGTCTCTCCAACTTCATTTTCCTAAACTTGTTTTTTCTTACAAAGTTTTCACTTATTCTATCTTCACCATCACTTTTCTTAACAACTTTTCTTTTTTTAATTTTTGTTCTTTATCTCTTTTCTTCTTTTCTACTCTTGTTTTTCATACTTCCACCAACTTCTCTTTTAATTTTTCCTCTCTTAAAATTGTTCTTTTATCTTTTTCTTCTTTTTTTCCACTACCTTCCCCTCTTTGTATTATACTATTCTTCAATACTTTAAATCTATTTAAGAACATTGATACTAATTTCTTCTTTTTTCTATTTCTACAGTAACAGATAATATGCCTAAAACCTCCACAATCAAAACATTTCCTCTCCATTATTACTTTTTTCCTATTCTCTTGTCATCTTCTTTTCTATACTTCTTGTCATCTTCACTCTTTCTCTACTCTTCTCTCCTTTCTTATCCTCATCTCTTCTACTCTCCTTTATTTATCTCTGTTCCCTCTCTTGCTATCTCCTTCTTTTCTAAGATTCTGCCTACAACTCTAATATCTGTCTTTGCAAATTTAACAACATCATATTGTTCTCTATTATCTGCTTCAGTAATCTTATCACTTCTTTCTCTCCCAGATTTCTAATTAATTGCTCCATATCCATCTAACTGATATCAATAATACTCAATTAACACTACTTATTGCCATGACATCTGATAATAGAAAATGATCTTTTTTAAAAAAAATGTTCCTTCCAAAATCTTCTTTGTAAGTACTAGCCAGTAATTTTCCTACCTAACCTCATACTATTTACTGACTACCTATCTATTGCCTTACTAACTATTGTTCTAATAAACACTGGCTATTATCTCTAAAAGAGAATCTCTAAACTAGATACTTTCTTACTGGATAACATTGCTACTCTGTATAGACTGACCACAAAGAAACTAGCAGTATAAGTCTTCTACTCAAATATAACTATCTATCACATCCACAAAAGGTATTATGTTCAATATATACTTGTAGGCTATAGTACAACTAGCTGGCTAAGCTTTTTCTGTCTAACTAGTCTATTTCTTAAGCTTAGGGCTTGGCTATATATTTTCTTGACTTAAAAGCTAAGTTATTTCTTGGTTGAGGATAATAATAGAGTAAAAAAAAGAAATAGAAGTCCTTATGATACAAAGTCCTTAGTGAGAGTTGAGTTCTACTATTGTGGCAATCACTTAGTTATAAAGACCAAATAATAACACTAAGTAAACTTAAAAATGATATTTTATAGAAATCATAAGAGAACTTAACAAGAAGTTTTTAATGAATTGCTATTCTATTTATACATAGTCTATGCTAATAATAAATAATCTTGCCCTAAAGTGCATATATCATTCATAAATATACCATGTATATACTATGAGATAAACATGCTATTAATATATTTCTTAATATTATTCTTCTAGTTTCTTTTTCTGAAATCTAGGCCTATAATCTTATATTATGTAACATGTTATATAACCATAGTCACATGCCTCTTTATCATCTTAGAAAAAGAAAATCAAATTAAAGAAAAGCATAGTACAGTATTAAGCAGAGTTTTTAGTAGTAAAATACTAACAGAAAATCAGATAGAAAAACTCTACTATAGAAGACTAAATACTTACAGAATTTGGATAGAAGATAACATTACTACTATTAGAATTAAAAATAATGGATTTTATTTATTTTTATTTATTTTCTCATTTTATTTATTTTTTATTTTTAAACTCAGGATTAGTGTAACTGTTACAAACTGTCACACATAACATAGAAGAACATAGAAAATTCTAAAATAATAATATTATACTATATGTTAATAGTATGTAGTATATATGTTCTTTAAAATAGGCTAGGTTTAGTGTAACATAGACTATTAGCCAAGTGTATATAAGATAGATACTTTATAATTAAAACTCTATACAAGATTATTCTTTTACTTTAACTCTTGAGCTGAAGTTTATAATAATCATAGAGAATAAGTTATAAATATGTATATTAATAGATAACTAAATTGGGAACTTCTTATCAAGTTTTCTTATGATTTCTACAAGACTCTTATATTATAAAACTATTTGATAAGCTGCTAACCAAAATAGTTAGTAGTTACTACAATAGTAAAACTTGACTATCTTCAGAAATACTGGATTATATAATCTTCTTACACTTATTCTCTTTTCATTCTGAGTGTGTGACCAACATAGTCAATTGCTACAAACTAATCTATAGCTAGATTCTAGGCTTAAAAAGAGCTAGCTACTCAGTATAAATAGTTGTAAATAGTAGTAACCAAACCTAGGCTACTATTTAGTTATTACTTATTATTTAATTAGGTAATGTTTAATAAAGTACCTGTTACTTTTAAGTAAAAGTCTTATGTGTTATGGCAACCACTAGACACAAAGTCCAATAATCATACAAACAAGTAAAGCTCTTAGTAAGCTATCAATGTGGGAATCATAAGAGAACTCGACAAGAAATCTCTGCTGAATTGCTACCTTATTTATATAAGTTACATATGGTCTGTGCTACAAATAATTACTCCTGCCCTAATGTCTATATGTCATCCATAAGTGCACTATATGTATACTATGAGGTAGTCATACAGTTAACATATTCCTTGACATTATCTATCTAGACTACTCCAGTCTGCTCTAGTCTATTCTAGGCTTTTATGACATTATATTATGTGACATGTCATGTGACTGCAGTGTCACATGCCTCTTCATTGTCATCATCAATATAATAAAAGAAAAGTAAATCCAAAGTAAAATCCAATATAAAATTCTGAAGAATATATAAAAAATATCATTGCTTCTCCCTTTACCATATTATAACATTATGCTAAAGGTTTATTATGATTTATATAAAAAAGAGTGATATTATCTAATAAGAAAGTGTTTAGTATAAAGATTTCCTTCTTAGAGATAATAATTAATGTTTGATTAGAATAGTAGTTAGTAAGACAGTAGATAGTATGAGATCAAATAAGAATACTAGTTAGTGTAAGAAAACCCAATCCTTTTTCACAGCCAGTTTAGAGCCCCATAGAAAGTCTATAGTATTCAAGTTATTAATATATAATAAACTGGATCTAAGCTCTGAAATAGCAAAGTTGCTGAAAATAGTTAGAAGAAATGAAGAAATAATAAAACTAATGTTGAAAGTAATCAAAAATAGAGAAATAATACAAAAAATAAAGAAGTAAATGAAAAGATTAAAAAGATAAAAAAAGATAGAGAAAGGTGGCAATGACAAAGAAAGTATTAGGAGAATTATTAAAAGTAGTTTATACTTGAGGACAAAAAACTATAAGATTAATTAGAGTTCAATAAGTATGAAGACTTATCAAAGTTTATAGAAGTATAAGCTTTCTGGAATAATCTTAGCTTTAGCTTATATGGTATACTATCTATATATATTGCTTGATTAGAACTTCAGAGGTTAAAGTAAAGTCTAACAAAGAGAATACTGATAAGAATAATTGTATTAATACTGAAGATTAGTGTTATATCATATTCTGTTCCAATTACATCTGTCCCAACCTATAGATAACACACACTCTCCAATTCACATTTTCTAATCTTTTTCAGTGTAGATCACATCTTTTTATTCTTTCTCAAATGTTCTCACTGAACTTTTGCCAACTCCATAAAACTCTATTTCCAATATCCAAGAATTACTAATAAATCAGGATAACAGTCTCTATTTTAGATAATTATCCTAAGTAGCATATCTAGTATATAATCTAGTAGTTTATACTATATTAGCTTATCCTGAAAATCAACTAAAACTAACACTCTCTTCCAGTGTTGGCAACAATATATCTTGCTATCTTCTAGTGGTTTTAACCTACTAAGTTTCTCAAGTCCACTTCTGAAATATATGGCTAATACAGCTAGTAAAGGTATAGCATATAAGTTAAAGCCAAAGGTCATTCCAATCTATTTTCTGTAATCTTGGATAATACACTAAATAACTTATTTGGACCTCTGAGATATCTTACTAGATTTCAAATAACAAGGTGTAAACTATGTCTAATATGCAATTACTATATAGTTATGCAGTTATCTACATAGAGTGATGTCAGTATCTGGGCCCAGCTTCAAACTAGATGAATGTTTGATCAAAATGATTCATAAAGAGATACTGACTGGGCATAGAGTTGGGATAAGAGTAAACCCTGTTGTGAAAAACCAAGTATTTATAGAATTTGACAAAAGATAATACTACTGTAGAAGATAGGTCATTTACAAAGTTAAACTTGGTATATGACAAGAATAAAGATAAAACAAAAAAAAGAGAATAGAAGAAGAGTAGGAAAGGATTGAAGAAATGGAAAGATACAGAGAAAGAAGAAGAGAGAAGAAAAAAAATTAGAAAAGAGTAAACAGAGAAAGAAAGTGTTTTTGTTGTAGAAAATTTGGGTATATAGCCTATAATTACAGAGATAGAAAAGATAATAGAAAAGAACAGGAATTTCTAATAAGAGAAAAAAGAAGAAAGAAAAGTTGTTGAGAGAAGTAATAGTTATTCAATACAGTTTATATTTTAGCAACTAAGATCTATAATATATAAAACACAGATATTGAACAATCTTTGGCTTTAACTTATATACTGTACTCCTACTTGTTATACTAATCATATATTTCAGAGAGTATACTTTTGTTAGACATAGTTTATATCTCATTATCTGAAATCTGATAAGATATCTTAGAAATCCAAATAAGTTACTTAGAGAATATGGAAGACAGATCAGAACAATTTTTGGCTTTAGCTTATATACTGTATCTCTATTAGCTACACTGGTTACTTATTTTGAAAGTGGACTTGAGGAATTTTAAGAGATTAGAACCACTAGAAGATAACAAGGTATGCCATTGCCAGAATCAGAAGAAAATGTCAGTTTTAGTCAATTTTCAAAATAAGCTAATACAGTATAAACTACCAGATTATATATTAGGTATGCTACCTAGAATAGTTATCTGAAATAGAAACTGTTATTCTGGTTTATTAGTTATTTTTAGATATTGGAAATAGAGTTTCATAGAGTTAGCAAGAGTCCAGCAAGAATATCTAAGAAAGAATGGAGAGATGTAATCTATACTAGAAGAGATCAGAAAGTACAAATAAGAAAAAGAGTGTTATTCATGGATCAGAATAGATATGATTAGAATAAGATATAATAACTTTGAAGAACCTAAAGAGATTTATTCTATTTCAAGAATAAAAAGATATATCATCACTAATACTAGAAAATAGTTTTAGTTGATTTTTTGAATAAGAATTATAGTATAATTATCTAGCTTATATACTAGATACTTTGTTTAAATAATATTTAAGGAAATAGAAACTGTAAGTAATTTATGAATAGTCTTCAAATATAAGAAGAAGATCAACTTACCAGCAAATCCTACAGACTTTTACCTATAAACTTTAGTTTCTTACACTCAGAGTTTCTATCTGCAACTACCTACCACTCTGTGTATTAGTGCTGATTTCATCCTCAATACTGTAAAAGAGCCTACTATCTTGCCAAAATTCAAGTTTAAAGTACTCTTTGAAGCCCATAGTCAACTCTATAAATCTCTCATCCCTTAAGTCTTCTATTAATACTCTACTGCAATACTCCTAGACCCTTACTTGCTTTTTCCTGACCACTAATCCACTTTTTCTAACCACTGACCAATAAGTCTTCATTATTAGCAATATTTGAAATTGTTATATTAAAAGTCTTGATTATTTATTTAACTTTATCATTTTGTAGTTAGATTACCAAATGTTTCATCTAATGCTTTGCTTGATGAGAATAGACTTTTGGATATTTAGAGTAACTGTCATCTCTAGAGAACTCCATTCTGTTCTCTTAGGATTTCTTTAGAGGTAAGTCATATTTGATAACCTTGAACAATATTATTTAGAATTTCCCCAAAGACTACAAACTCTCCTAAACTCTACAGACTTCATCCAGTTGTCCTGATAAATACTATAGACATTTCTAAATTATCTATAGATATATTATCTACTTCTTTCTTTTCTATGCTCTTATGAATTGTCAACTTTAATAAATCTACAGTATTTTAATGACTTTGTATATATCTTTGATCCACTTTTCTATACTCTAGACTTTCACAGTTTGCACTTAACTACTATTACTAGATTAGTCTCTGATTATTACATACTATCTGATTTCCACTCTTTCCACTTTCTTTCAGTGTAAATTACACTTTATTCCAATTACCTATCAATTTGAGAAACAAATACTATATTTGTAATTATTAGATTATTACTACTGTATTTAAGAACCTTAGTTATCATATACTGTTCTTTAGTTTGATAATTGACTAGACTTATGCTGTTATGACCTTAAGCTTGGCTCAGATTGCAACTTAGGCAAAACTTGAGTAGATAGAAGAGAGAATAATCAATTGGTAAAGCATAAGGATACAGAATATACAGAATAGTATTTATAGCTATATATATCTATAAACTATGCATACAATGAGAAAAAGATAAGGCACAGTATAAATGAGTCAAAGTCATGAAGCAACCCCAACACATGTTGTCTATACAATAACCACCTGTAGAACATAAAATATCAATTGTAACATATACCACACTTATCTTAATTCTTTTAAGCTTTTATCATCTAAAAATTATGACTACATGATATATAGACTAGTGCAATGCTATCTGTTGAAGCCAAGGTTGATTATTCATGTAATATCAATTCTGGTCTCCTTTATCTCTTATATTATTAAGTTACTTTTCCATCTCTATCTTCTATACTATTATTTGTAGATAACTATAGCAAATGTGAATTACCTTAACACTGATTAATAAAGTACCATTATTTTATGCTTAGATAATCCAATGTCCAACATACCAGAATAAACTAGATAGTTTTTAGAGTAGTTGTTATCTTTTAAGAACTCTATCTTATTCTTTTAAGATTTCCTAGAAATAAGTTATATAGTTACTTAGCTGGTTAATATACTTAAAATTTTCTAAAAATCACAAACTTCACTAAATTCCAATATTATCTAGTTATTTTATATAAACCATGTTTAATAAGAAGAATATAAATGTAGTTATATAATAGTTATAAACAAAGTGGCTATTCTATATATAGTTATATAACTATTCTTTATCACATTGTCTAGTATTGAGACTATATATCAATATTCTTTATTAACAAGTCTGAAATTGATGTTTCTAAGAATCTAGAAACACTATTATATACTAAGTCCAAAATAATCAAAGCTTATCCTTCATGACAGTGTTATTTTATAACATATCTTTTATAGTAGTATTATACTCTATTCTAAACAATATATTCTCTGTAGTAGTGTTATATTCTATTCTAAATCCTGTAAGTACTTAGCTTTCTATAATAAAGTTACTTCTATCCAACTTAGTCTTCTATAGTAGAATCACTCCTTTCTACTTAGTCTTTTATAGTGAAGTTCTCTTTTTTCATATTACTTATATATAAGAACTAGTAGATATACTGTATTTCACTAGTTTGATAATCAACAATAATAGTTGAAAAATATTCCTAGTATTCTTTGATAACATATTATCTATTAGAACTTATTTTCTTTGGACTTTACTTTATTTCTGAAGTTATAACCTCATAGTAGACAGATAGTACAGTATATAAGCTAAAGCTAAGATCATTTTGGGAAGTTCACATTACTGTGCACTTTGTATGGATTTCTATACCTAGTATGAACTCTGAGCCAATTCCATGAACTTTTGCTTTCTAGTATGAACTACATTTGATAAATACTATAAATATATGAAACACTTGGACTTGTAATATTACTAGCTTGAAAATATAGTACAAGATTTACTTATTGTTCCAGTATATGTTCTAACTTATGAAATATAGCTGATTTATTTACTAAAATTATACAACATATTTTTGACTTTTAGTTGTCTATAGTATACTGATTTGAGCTGTCAGAGTAACTGTTACATACCCATCTGATCTGACTCTCATCATGGATAATGCTTACCTAATATCTGTGGAAGTAAATGTCAGGCAGGATTTACACTAGGGTGGAAGTCTGTGGAATGGACTCGGAAGTGAGCAGACTTGTGGAACAACCTTGGCTTCAGCTTATATACTGTACCATCTGTCTGCTGTGTAGTTGCAACTTCAGATGATGGGGAGAAGTCCAAGATGGAAGTG
>Ga0157358_1000652_pt1 | contig 14698 bp, 4 predicted proteins | sample AttcapACBM2_FD_111484 | JGI IMG/M metagenome (GOLD analysis project Ga0157358, IMG submission 111484) | Fungus gardens microbial communities from leaf cutter ant in Botucatu, State of São Paulo, Brazil - Atta capiguara ACBM2 | ecosystem: Host-associated > Fungi > Mycelium > Unclassified ...
AAAGCCGTCGTCACCTTCAATCCGTGAGAAAACACAGGATCGAGCTCGGGAGATCCAAGAGCACCTGGAGAGTCTTGAAGAAAATACACGAGATACGCGACGACACCGAAAGCTTATCTACGTTCCTCGAAATGTTAGCTCAGGTTCGACACCTGAACGGCATGGCACACGGAAAAAGTCAGCCTCTAGGAAGACTCATCAGTACCTTTCACACATTGTGATTCATAAAGCCCGTCCTCCCTGTGAAATCCATACCGATGAAATCCATACTGATGGACCCTGGGCACTGAGCGACGCAGCTGTTTCTTGTTTCGTGAAATCTAATGTGCATCCGAACTGCAAAGACTGCTCACGTTGGAAGAACGCTGTTGCAAGGGAACGACGTGTGCATTCACTGGAAACTCTAATCGCTGCATGTAGCACGAAACAAAATGGATTTTCAACTGCCAAAACTGGCCTCATTTTCTTTCACTCAGATGATACATCAACAGTGGCAGACACTATTAAAAAGATACAAGGAAGGGGAAAAGATTTTAGATCAAAAATTCTTATGTTTGCATGTAATTCAGATAAACTCATAGAAGAGAATGCACTGTATGTACTTTAGGTAGCTCTGTATCATGATAAGCAATGACAATAGACAATAGCTGGCCTATCAAGAGTATGACGAAATATTACAGTTTCGATTATCCACGGACATTTGAACTCGGACTAGTATGTCATAGTGGACTGTATATGTCATTATTTTATCTATGTCGTCAGCCTTCTATCTACAGTATTTAACGTAGCTATCCCTGTAACTGTGAGTTCATGTCTTCTACTCGTGAATTCCAGGCCTGCCATGCATGCCATCTGTTCACTGCCTCGTACTCGTGTGCTTCGTTAGGTCTGCTATTATCAAGGGCCAGATAGAGCTCACCAAGGATAGGATTTTATGATGTTAACGACAGTTCTGGAAAGAGGAAAAGGATTGTGGGAAAATGCATGGAGTGGAGCAGATAAGTGTGAGGACTTATTAATGATGTGTGGAATATGGATGTCAATGTAATCCTGGAGATTACCACTTAACACACCTAAGCTCCAGCTTTCTGGTATTACCCCTTTGCTAAACAATATCTTCTCTGTTTTTTCTGGTTACATCATTAATTAGACATTATAGACTGACTTCCAAGATATTTGAAACATCTGCTTCCTGACCTTCAGACAGGATTCTAACCATACATAGGTGTACTTCTGCATCCATGCTTGTTTGTGCATGGGTCAACCCCTTGTGTTTATCTCTTGGAAGCTTATCACCTAGGCTCCTAGTTGTCCTATATTCTAGAAACTATAAGGGGGCTTGCTTTTCCACTCCATGTTTTTCAGCTAATCTGTGTTCCATGACCTTTTCCAGCATCCATACTCATTAACTAATCCACTTTCCTGTGCTCCAGACCTCTTTGAGCTACATACAAATATTCCTAACCATCTAGATATATCATCTAACTCTCCTTTTCCATATTCCTCTGCTCTTCTGTAGTGCTCTGTGGTCACCTGTAGTCTGTATTGTCATCTGCTTATCTGCTTTCCTGTATTCTAGAAGCACTTGCTAAGCATTCTGGCTCTCTTCCAATTCAGTCTCTTTATTCTGAACTATTTCTGACTACTTGAGTATCATCATTCCCTGCCTATGTAAACAGAATTCTAACACATTAGAATGAATCTGTTATTATATAAAGTAGTCATCACCTTCAGGAATTCTCATCCTGTTCTCTTAGGATTTTTTGTAAATAAGTATATAGTTAGTATTTCTTAGACAATAAACTGAGGATTTCCTGGAGATTTGAAGTGCCCTGCTCTTCCACCCAGTCATCCTAATAGAAACCCTCTCTATAACATTTCCTTAGTTATTACCTAGACTACTATTTTCTAGTCACAGTTCCAACTACAAACTTAGTATTTAAGACCAAGTAAATACACTGTAATATTCAGTCTGGAAATTAACTAAGGTTTGACTAAGACCTGACTAAGAATCCACCAAGAATCTTCTAATACTCTACCTTGTCATCTAAAATTATGACTATATAACAGATAGTAAGCATAACACATAAGTTAAGGCTAAGGTTATCATTTGAGATCACATTTCCAATCTATAAATAAGCTTCCAAGCTTGATTCACAATCTAGATATCCTAGTTGTTATATTACTGCTCCAGTGATGTATTGCAAGAAGATAGCTGTCATGAAAGATAGACTTTATTATAACATAATAAAGTGTGAACAGACTTTGATAAGATATAAATAGGATAGTAGTATATTATTAGTTTACAATGAGAGAAGGCATGTGACATAGAAGTCACATGATATTATGTCATAAGGCCTAAAGCAGTCTATAGTCTAAAAGAGTCTAAAGAAGTCAGAAAGAGTCTAGACAATGTCATCAGGGAGCATGACAGCTGCATTGCTACTATATACTATATATATGATACATGCATGGATGACTCATGGACATTAGGGTAGAATATGCAGTAGAAGTGTAGTTATAGCATGAACCACATTGTAATAGTATATATAGGGTAGTAATACAATGGTAACTCCTTGTTGAGTTCTCTTGTGAACCCCACTATCTTAATTCCTACTAAGTAAACTATTGCTAGTGGATCCCACTATAAGTTGTTACAACTAGGTGGTTGCCACAACAGGCTTGTTTTTGTAGATTTTATAACAATAGCACTGTTATGAGGATGTATTTTTAGCATAGGTGAACTTGATATATAATATCTTGCTAGTCTTTCTCAGGCTGCTAGAACTCTCCGAAACTTGTCCAAAAGTGATAAAAAGTACTAAAAATGCTTGAGAAAATAGCAATTAAACTGCTTATGAGTAGGGGAACTCAGATTGGAATTCTCTTTTTTTCTCCTCTCTACTCATAGCTTATATATTAGTTTAAAAATATAGAGAATAGAATTAAAGAATAAAGACTGAAATTATAAAAAAGATCTCTGAGTTCTCAAAAACACATGGTTCTTTCTCAATTTACAACCTGACATCATTTCAATAGTCTTTTTTTGCTCACAAGTACTAATTTTATTTCTTTTTTACTAGCTATCCTTACTTACAAGACTATTCTTAGCTTCTTGGGTTTCCAGTTTATTATATTTCTATCTTAGCCTATTATCCAAATGTTTGTGACTATACTAATTATGCTCTTGAGTTCTCTTATTTTGTAACTAGTCTTTTGCAAGTGTGGTAATATCTCTAAAGACCTTGTCTTCTTAAGATCTAGTTTGATTAATGGCTACTATATTGTCTCTTGAGTGGGTTTTCACTTGAGAAAGCATGAGATGTCATCTAGAAGCATTAAGTCTTCTCACTAAAGCTCTTAAATAGCTCTTTAAGCCATAATCTTTAATATTCCAGCACTATCCCTCTTTAGTTATTGCTATTATGAGCTTCTTTTCTTTTTTAGTAATTCTTCTAGACATTTCTGCTTGGGTTCCTAACTACTTGATCATTATTATTCCCTGGTTATGTCAGCACTATTCTGCCAGATTAGAATATATTTGTAGTAGTATTTAGAATAGTTGTTATCTCCAAAAGTTCTTATTCTGTTCTCTTAGGACTTCCTAAAGGTGAGCATCTCTGTACTTTGTTGAGTAAATATATTTCTTAGGACTTTTTGGAGTTGTAATCTCTTCTGTATTACTACAGTCTTTACTCAGTTACTTTAATAGCAGAATAGAATTCTCCTCTTTTGGAACCTTAACATATAAAAGTCTGGTAGTCTTAGATTACTTACTTCATGTCTCAATCTTTTTTCTCTTTTCTTACTTCTCATATAATGGTGTTCAAACTGATTATTTCAACTTTGTTCCTACTGACAAGGCTTTGGGCAATCTCCAGCACAATTTGAGAGAAGTAGCCAAGCATTAGCATGTTTTAAAAATATTTAATAATAATATCCTTGCTAGTCTTATAATCCAATTTAGAGACCTGTGAACTTCTATATCAAACCATACTCCTACAACAGCAAATATTCTCTCTCTATCCACAATAAAACCTTTATTCCTTACTAACTCTCTTATATCTTGAAACTCCTTCTATTGCTTTAGATCTCATATACCATCTCTACTGGAATTCAACAGTGATTGGCAGGCTAACAAAGCCTTTTTAAGCTTCTATTCTCTATACATTTATTTATTCACTAAATAGTTTGCTTCTAACCAGGATAAGATACTTTATATATTATCCTTCTTTAGGAGTAATTGTGTCTCTAAATAGTTAGAAGAGATTTTTTTATAAGGAGTCAACTATAGATATTTTTTTCCATCAATATCTAGCCTAAGTTTGAATAGCTCTTTCAAGAGCACTTCTTCTCTATCAATGTCACTACTGAAACTACTAACAAATTAAAGGAAATGATATATTATCAAAGAAACTATATTGTAGAGAACTACTTAGATAAGTTTTAATTCTTTATATTAAAAGCGAATTATACTGATTTATATACTTTAATAGTCAAGTTTTACAGAGATCTCTACAATACAATTTAGAACCAGATTATAACCCTATTTGTGAGTAGGCTGAATAATACAAACTCCACAGTTTGGTTCAAAGTTATATAACATATAGACCAGGCCTAGTAAGTAAACAAAGCCTTTTAATTAACTCAGTAAACTATTCTGATCTCTTTTCAACCTCCAATCACTACAGAGTTCTTTATTTCTTCTTATTTCCAGGCAGCTTCTTCTACTATATCATTACTCTTATATTAAGCACTGACAGCTCTTCTTCCAGATGTGCCTATAGACATAGATATTGTTCATAAACTCTGTCTTATTCTAATCAAAGGATACTACTATTATGAGAATCTGAACCATATAGTTTATAATTGCTTAGTAAAGTTGGATATTCAGTAGTTGACTCTGAACAACAGAAGAAGTTGATGGAAGAATATTGAAGTGATCTAGCAGTTAGAGCCCACAGAGCTGGAAGAATTTAGAAAGAGCACTTATAGATGGAATTTTGTGTAGAGTGGCCAGCAAATTGTATATTCTGGTTGTTAGTAAATAAGTTTACCATACTTAAGATAAAAGAATACACTAACAATGACAGTAACATCCTTGATGTATCTGTTTGTTTATTTGCTACCTCCACAGTTCTTGCTAAATATCCCAAGTGGGAAAATACTTTTATTATGCCCTGTTATCAATACTCTTGATATTTGTAAAATCTTCTTACACTTTCTATTTCTCTGAAAACTACTGATATTATTGAGTCTATATCTATATATGTTTTAATCAACTCTGGTACTACCAGAATCTTTATCAACTAAAGTTTTATAGAGAAACACTAATTGAATACTTATAAACTCTCAAAATCTATATATACAATATGAATGGCACTTCTAATAGGAATAGCTATATATCTAAGGTTGTCAACATAGTACTATAGTACCAGTCACATTCTGAATAGATCTTCCTTACTGTCTCTAGCCTAGGCAAACAAGACTTCATTCTTGGCTTCACTTGGCTCAAAGTATACAATGTCAAGGTTAACTGGTAGAGAGAAGAGGTCATAATAATGAGATGTTCAGCATGCTATTCTAGTTATCAGAACATTCAAAATACTGAGAAATACCAGATATGAGCTTTATAAATCTGTTAGTCCAGTTTTTTTCCTAGATAAGTAAAAAACTCCAAAGATGAAGAGAATATCCAGTAGATCCTAATATAGTATGAAGAAGAGCTAGGTAATTGTTTCCAAAGCCTTTCATAAGAACTATGTCCAAGAGAAAGCTTCTGCACTTTCTCTACATATACAAAAGTTTGAATTTGTTTTCACAAAGAAAGATTTTAATATCCTCTCCAACCATCACAAATGAGATTATGCCATCAAACTGATCCCTGGTATAGATCCTAAGTTATCAAAGATATATCTTCTATCTCCTACAGAGCAGTCTGAACTAGACAGGTTTATTGCAGAAAATCTCCAAACTGGTTGCTAAGCTCCAAAATACATAGTATTTCACCAAGCTAGATATGTGCTGGGGCTTTAACAATATTTGTATTAAGCCTAGAAATGAGTAGAAGACAGTCTTTTGCATGAACTGTAGCCTTTTTAAATCTCTAGTAATGTTCTTTAGTATGACAAATAGTTCTGCCACCTTTCAAACCATGATAAATAATATTTTTTGGAACCTTACAGTAGAAGGCATCATAATAGTATATTTAGATGATATTCTGATCTTTATCTAGACATTAGATGAGCATTACATAGTTGTCTGTAGAGTTCTAGAAATCTTGGCCAAACACAAGCTGTATCTTTGTCTAGAAAAGTATAAGTTTGACAAGTCATACATTAAGTATCTAAGTCTAGTTATTTTAGAGAATCAAGTCAAAATAGACCTTGTCAAAGTGGCCATAGTTCATGATTGGCCTATAACAGCAAATTAATAGAGCTACAGATATTCTTTGGTTTCACCAACTTTTATTGAAGGTTCATCTAAGGCTTTTCTGACATAGCTAGATCTCTTTTCAATATCACCAGTGATAACAGTATATAGATCTAGAGCTCCTCATAGAAAACAGCCTTCATGGTACTGAAATATACTATTACTGTAGTTTCTGTACTAACTTTCCCAGATACTTCTGTTCTCTTTTGTATTGAAGCTGAAAGTTTTGATTTTGTAACAGAAGCTTTGTTATTACAGGCATTGAAAGAAGATGATAAGTAGTATCTGGTCACCTTTCTCAGCAAGTCCCTATTACTAGTAGAGTGCAACTATGAAATACATAACAAGAAGATACTTGTAATCATCTGTATGCTTAAGGAATAGTATCACTTTTTAGAAGAAGCCCCAGCCCCAGTTAAGATTTGGACAGACTATAAGAACCTCAAGTACTTCATGATCACTAAAAAGCTTAACCAAAGGCAGATCCAGTAGTCACTGTACTTAGCAAGGTTCAACTTCATTGTTCTAGAAGATTTATAGGGAAGTCTAATACACTTTCACAGTAAAGCAATTATGGCACTGGATCTTAGAATAACTAAGATGTAGTATTGCTAAAGTTAGAGTTCCTCATAGTTTAAATATTGAAAGGAGTAGCAATTGAAGGTGAAGAAAAGAAGCTTCTGAAGGATATTAGATGTGGAATTTGGCTTAGTAGACAGAAAGAACCTATGGTAAGAGTAGCAAGAAAATTCAGATAGTCTGTAGCAAAGTTGCTATGCTCTTTAAAGTGGTCTGAGAATGAGAGTTTACTATTACATTATAGCAAGATCTATGTTCCAAATATTACAGACCTCCACAGAAGAGTGGTTGTCTTGCATTATGACTCAAAAGTAGCTGGACATCCAAATAGATAGAAAACTCTAAAACTAGTATCTTGGAATTACTGGTAATAGCTGCAAATGTCAAGGTATATGGGTTAATATGTTAGTACTTGTGATCTTTGCTTGCATACCAAACTGGCATGCCATTTATCCCTTGGAGAACTATATTTACTTCTACTGTTTAATGTAAGATAGGAAACTATAAGTGTAAAATTCATTATGGAACTCCCAGAGTTTACAGGCTTTGATACAGTAATGACAGTCATAGATTCAGTATTTAAGAGAACTCATTTCATTTCTATACATATGATAATCATTGTGGAGGGTAATGTAAGACTTTTCTTGCACAATATCTGGAAGTTACATAACCTTCTTATATGTGTTATCTCAGATAAAAGACTATAGTTTGTTATCTACTTTACTAATGAATTATACTACTTACTAGAGATTGAAATTGCATCTTCTATAACTTGGCACCCTTAATTAAATAAACAAACAGAGTATATCAACCAGAAGCTGAACCAATATCTCTAGCTGTTTGTGAATGAGAGGCAAAGTGACTGGTATGATCTTCTGTTCATAGTAGAGTTTCAACATAATAATCATGTCCATACTTCTACTTAGCAATATCTATTCCTTTTAAACATAGATTGTTTTCTCTGTATGAGTTTTGAGCCTCACTAGCAGAAGTCAAAGGTAGAAGGGGTTATGAAGTTAGCACTGGAAGAAGCAAAGTCAGCTATAAGAATATAAAGCTCTATTACAATCACTGTCAGACTCCAGCTCCAGTCTTTAAATCTAGTGATAAGATATATTTTGACTTCACAGACATTTACATTACATACTCCTCTGCAAAGCTATCTTACTGATACCTCAGGCCTTATATAGTGGAAAAGCAAGTAAGATCTATGACATATGGCTTAAAGCTTTCATCCTTGATAAGATAGCTATATTTAGTATTCAACATTATTAAACTGACTTTTATGCCTGAAGATCCTATTCTCAGTGGACATACAAACCCTTCTCCTAACCCCATTCTTATCAACAGACAAGAAGAATAGGAAGTTGAGAAGATTTTGGATAGTTACTAGTATTGATAATGATATTAGTATATTATATACTAAGTCTATCTATTCTAAAGATTATTTTTTGTGGCAGTGATGTCTTCTTTGATTCTAACAAAAGCCCATCTTCCATAATAGCCATACTTTCTACAATATGTTTTTGTAGCAGTAATACAGTCATTTCTAAACCCTTTAAGTACTCAGTCTTCTGTAGTGGAGTTCTTCTATTGACCTCTTTCAGTATTTTATCACTGAAACCTTCACTCAGAACTGTACTCTGAAACCTTTGTGTTATAACTTAAGATCTTGAGTAAGGACAAAAAAAAACTCTTATATTAAGTTATACAAGAGAACTCAATAGAGTTCTAAGTACAAAATAACCTATCTTATATATTATAGACTATAGTTACATACTATAACTAACCTATCCTAAAGTCCATGTATTTTTTATAAGACCAACATGCTATTGGTATGTTATATATTATCTGCTTAAAAATCTTCTATAATCTTCTCTATATCATGTGATTATGTGACTTGTGAATATGACATATATGACTATCTTGTAATAGATATTATACTTTTATCATGCTTTGTGACTTATATGACCATTATATGAAACATCATATCATACTCTTTGTTTAAGTCCAAAATAATGAAAATAAAAATAAAAACCAAAATAAAAGAAAAATGAGAAAAATAGAATAAAATAAAACCAAGTCTAATGTTCACAACTCAGACACTCCAAGTATCTTCTATCAATCTTCTTGTATATAAGACTAGTAGACTAATCTGATAATCAAATATTTAAGTGAACACAATTTCCAGTATTTAATAGCAATATACTACTATCAGCACTTATTCTTTTTAGACTTTAGTCTATCTTCTAAAGTTGTGATTACATAACAGATAGATAATACAACACATAAGCTGAAGCTAAGGTTATTCTAGAAAGTTTAGATTACTGAGCTCTTAGTATGAAGTTCACATACTCTATATATTTTCAAGCCAATTTTGTATGCTTTTATTTCCAGGTGTAAACAAGATTTGACAATATTATCAGACTACCAAGTTTGTTATCACTTCTAAGCAGTTATTTTTGCTAAAAAATCCTTTGTTATAGTTTTGTTTATAAATTCCTTAACTTTCAAATTATACTTCAACAAGTCAAATAGTTTTCTTCTGCTATAACTCTTCAACCCACTTAGTATTAACTCTGGTTCCATTACTTGGAACACTTTTTAACACTGTATCTTATCTTAGTAAACATCTCACTAAGACATACTCTCTAAATGTTCTATAGTGATCAAAATAGATCTATTAAAGAGGCTGATCATCTCCTAGGTCTCTAACTTATACTATCTAACCTACTTGAACAGTCTTGTCTATCCCTGGTCTAAGTATTGTTCTTGCAGATAACAATTCTAATTGAGAGAATACTCCTGCCACCAATCCTAATAATTATCTAAATAATTCTTACTACTTTTCTACTTGCTCATAGTCAAAATCCCAGCACAGCAATAATTCCACTAATAAGCAACTAGCTAATATTCTTAGTTGTATTGCTAACTTACTTAATATTAATCAGACCTCCAGTCTTAATACTAATTCAAGAAGAACTAAAGCTTGCATTCTCAATACATCTAACAATACTGAATCTGACAAGCTTAACAATTTCTTATTTCAATGTTATTTCTACTTTCACACAAACTCTGCATAGTTTGATATAAATATTACAAAAATCAATTTTATGATGACCTATCTTTTTGGAGTAGCTCAAGACTAGTTTAAGGTAAGCTTTAACCAGGAAAACCAGGGTATTCTTCAAGACTAGCTCTCAGATTGGAACTTATTTGTTGATGAACTACATCAATATTTTGGTCTCTTGGACTTTGTTAGTAAAGTAGCAAACATGTTAGATAATTTCTATATGAAGCCTAGTAACAAGATCTTCACTTATAATGTGGATTTTATATACTATATCTTCCAATTAGGTTGGAAGAATAGTGTTCTATGCCATTTCTATCACCAGAAGCTTCCTAATTGAATCCAGAATCCAATTTTTACCTAGAAACAAGACAAGTCTATTTTATTCTAGGATATATATATCTTGATAATGACTATTGATTACTACTACTGGGAGTGTGACTGTTATTATGTGTTAGATATGGTTCATACCTCATTATCCAAGATCCAGAAAGAGGCAGCTCAAATATGAAGTACTAAGTTATTTTACATTATCCAACAATGCAGAAGTTAGAGCAGAATAACCTATGGCTTCAGCTTGTGTGCTATATCTCTATGAGTTGCACTGGTTATATATTTTGGACTGGGAACTTGGGACTTGGTGAATAGAAAACCACTGGAAGGTGGCAAGATATGTCATTGCTAATACTAGAAAAGTAGTGTTAGTTTTAGTCAATTTTCAGAATAAGATGCTACAGTGTAAACTACTGAATTATATACTAGTTAGTATACCTAGAGTAGCTATTTAGAATATAACTACTAAGCAGTTTACTCTAATCTCTAGTAATCCTTAGATATCAAGAGAGAAATATCTATAGAGTTGTCTTGTACTAGCAAGGATATTCAAGGTGACTTGGCTGATTTTGATCTGTATTGGAAAAGGTCTGGGACACAGATGAGAGCTGGTGGTTATCTATAGGTGGAAATGGATGAGGTCAAAACACAAGATGTAACATTATGCCAGAAAATACTTTTTTGTGGAATACATACTCTTATTGAGTTTTCAAGCACTTTAGATCTATTTAAAGACTTGAATGAGAAGACTTGATACTTATCAAGAGAGTATCAGGATGAGTGGTATTAGGGCAGAACTTGCTTCAAATAAATATCTACAATTAGCTATATAAAAAGATATTGGATTAAGTATAGAAACTTATCCAGGAATAGATGTAATATTTATGAGGTTGGGCAAAGTATCTAGGTTTCAGATCAAGCTTGGAGGCTTATTCATAGATAGGTGATATAATCTTGGATAATGATTTTATGCTGGAAAATACTTTTCTGCAAAAACAAGTAATCTTATAAGGTTTTTAAGTATGTAAGTCCTCTTTGAAAGTATTAGCAAGAAGATCTTACACTCTTAGATAACACTTCAGGTCCTCTTGAGTAAATACCAGTTTGAGGGGTAGTGTGGTAGCTATTAATTAAACCAGATCTTAAAAAGAAGGAATCTTTAGAGATAAGAAACACCACTTACAAATAACTAGCTATAAAGTATATATGCTCATAAAAGCATTTTACCAAGTTATGAGCATTTGAATGGTCAAATAAGATAGGAACACATTAGATCAGAAGCCAATAGAGTCTAGAATGGTAGAGTAAGTAAGGACAGCCATGGAAATGGTAAAGAAGAAATAGAATGTGCTCTCACAAGTAGAAATCAATTATCAGATTGATATTGGGAATAAAGAGATGGCCATGTGCTCATAAGACTTCAGAGAGCTTCATTATGGTTTCATTTTCCATTCTCTAAATCTATTCTTTGTATTTTTATACTAATATATAAGTTACAAGTGAAGGGGAGTAAGAAAAAGGACTCTCATCTAAATATTCCCACTTAAAAGTAGTTTAACCTTTATTTGATTGAGTAAACATTACTAGTATCTACTATCACTTTCAGACAAGTTTTGGAGAGTTCTAGCAATCTGGGAAAGGCTAGCAAGATGAGTATTAGTTAGTATATTCAGTTATAAGGTTTGACTTGAGAAATGTCTTTGGAGTATATCACCTGGGATAAATAGTATTATTAGGGACTTTTAGGGAGCTTTGCAATCTATTCACTAGATTTTTCAAAGAAGCTTGTTACACAGTATAAGGTTTACTATCTAAGAGTATGTTAACAAGAGAAAGCATTTGCAAGCAGATACTATTTATATATTCCTTTCAATATTCTTCCTAACAATATCCTTTTGCATTTATGAGAGCTCTTTCAGAGGTTTTATGTATTCTATTCTTCTTTTTATATTATTGTTTCTATCTCTTTTCTTAATTCCTAATACTGATATCATTCCCTTTTAATTGTTTAGTATGCAGTTAAGAGCTAGTATTATGTTGTACCCTAGTATAACCTCTTTTCTGCCTAACATCTGTTATTGCAAATGCCACTATACAAGATAGGTAGAAAAGAAGGCTCTTAAGTCTTATTTTTGAAAGCAAGATATGGCTTGTGCTGCTAGCAATACTATATGCTCCTAAAATAAGACAAATATATCTCTAGTGGCCTTATCTACCAAATTATTACCTTCTAAGGCATCTAACTTATCATTCTTTACTTCTAAAAAACAGTCTAACTTTCTGTAGGTGAAATTTTCTTCTAAGCTAGCTAATAATGACAAGTTGACCAGTAATAAGTACAAGAAGCATTTTAAAAACAATTTGTACCTCTATTGTGGTATAAGAGACTATAAGTTAAACTCTTATCCTAAGAAGCAGACTATGGTTACTTCTAAAGACTGTAGTGCTTTAGCAGCTGCTGATATTCTTGTAGCTAATTCCAAGAAATTCTTGGAAAAATAAAGAGTGATCTCCAAGACTCAGTGATCTCCAAGACTCCACACAGACTGAGAACCATGTTAAACTTCTCTGTACAACAATAAGTCCTATCTAACTCAATACATCTGCTCTTTCTGATCCACACTCTCTCTTTGCTTCTCTTACCTTCTCTCTTGATCCTTGGTTATGATTACCTTAATAAAACTATTTGAGCTCTTGTTAACTCTAAGTTTACTTATTATTGTATAAACTCAAAATTTGTGGATATTTATAACCTAAAGATATCTGTAATCTCACCAGTTGCCCTTTACTTGTTTAATGAACTATCAAACAGTACTATTTCTGAAATTGCTATCTTGTCTATAATCTTTCTCACTGGTAATTGTATGAATCTAGATTTCTATGTCACTCTGCTTAATTCTTCCTGCTCTTTGGTCTTTGAATATAACTGGCTTGTCCAATACAATCCATTAATTGACTAAGCAAATGGGTTAATAAACTTCTGTTTATCTTTGTAGAAAAATCTTGCTTTCTCTCATGTTATAGCTAACACACTATTGATATCTCTATCATCTTCTGATATTTCTCTGCAATTATTGGACTCCACAGTTTCCACACTTGTATCTGAGACCTCTGTGTTTATTTTTGAACAACCTAACATCACTATCATTAGTACTACAACATTCTTACATATATCTAAGCTTCCAACTCAACTATTTTTTCACTTTTTAGATGTTTAGGCCAACTTTATACAACTTACAGAGACTTCTAATCTCTCAAATATTCCTCCTGAGTATTATAAATCTGCTGATGTCTTCAGAAAAGCTAAAGCTAAAGTTCTTGCTCCTCATTATCTTTATGACCTCAAGATCAGCTTGGAAGAGGGTGCTCAATCTCCAGTTAGCTCTATATACTCTCTTTTAGTATTTAAATAAGAAGCTCTCAAGAAACTCATTAAGAAAATCCTTAACATGGATTTCATTTAACCAACCTTATCTTCATATGGTATACTGGTCTTATTTGTTAAGAAGAAAGATGATGCTTCTGTGTTGACTAAAAGCATTGTTATCTACTTTCTCTCATCTCTGATCTACTACACTTATCTTACAAAGTTCAAATATATACTAAGATAGATTTTTGCTATGCTTACCATTTGGTTTGCATTGCCAATGGTGATGAATGGAAGACTGCTTTCAAGACACATTATAAATTATTTAAGTGGTCTGTCATATCATTTGGTCTTCCCAATACTCTTACAGCTTTTGAGTAATTTATGGATAACCTCTTTTCCAATCTTTCAGATGTTTGTGTTGTAATACATCTGAATGATATACTCATATAATCCAACAACATGTCCAAATATTACCAGCATGTCAAGAAAGTACTCAAATACTTGTGTAAGATTGGTTTTTATGCCAAAGTAGAGAAATTTGAGTTCTACTCCAAGTTGTTAGAGTATTTAGGATACATTCTTTTTTCTTCTGGCCTTACCATGTCTAACAACAAAGTAAAGATCATTCAAGACTAGCCAAAACTCAAGAAGGAATATCCGGTCTTTCTTATATTTTGCTAATTTTCATTGCTGGTTTATCTTTAACTACTTAGATATTGTTATTTCATTAACTTGTCTTATCCAAAAGAATATTCCTTGGAAGTTTGACTTCTCTTGTCATAATGCTTTTATATTGTAAATGAAGAAAATAAAGTTCATCCAGTTATCTTTCACATCTGTACTTTCACCATAGCAAAGTTAAACTATGACACTCATAACAAGGAACTCCTTACTATTTTTGAAGCTTTCGAGAT